>Ga0182024_10000320_pt1 | contig 121051 bp, 98 predicted proteins | sample P32metaG_FD_120480 | JGI IMG/M metagenome (GOLD analysis project Ga0182024, IMG submission 120480) | Permafrost microbial communities from Stordalen Mire, Sweden - P3-2 metaG (Illumina Assembly) | ecosystem: Environmental > Terrestrial > Soil > Wetlands > Permafrost | place: Sweden: Stordalen... | reverse complement strand
TTGGGAAGCTGACGTTCTGCCACTGAACTACTCCCGCTCGCAGACCCAATTATATACATCCGGTCATAAGGCCTGCATAGCCGCGCCTTCAGAGCGTCCAGACGCGATTTGCACCCACAACCAGCCCCAGCGTTAGCACCGCAATCAGAACTTCTCCCAACACTCCGACGACAAATGGCTTCAGCCCCTGCCGCGAAAGCTCGCGGAAATTCGTTCTGAGCCCCACGCCGGCAAATGTCAGCAGAAACGCCCATCGAGAAAGATTCGCCAGGCTTTTCACCTGCTCAGCATTGAACGCACCAAGCGAAACCGCCAACGAAATCACCAGAAACCCCAACACAAATTTGGGAAACTTCTGCCAAAGGAACGCCGCCTTATTACTCACCGCGTCAGCCTGTCCTTTGCGCGCCCAGTAAATCGCATAGCCAAGCACCACAAACCCAATCATCGCGTTCCTGCACGTCTTTGTCAGCACCGCGATCTTGCCCGCAGTATCAGAGAAAAGCGCACCGGCCGCCGTAGCCTCCGCGGTGTTGTCTACTGCCAGGCCTGCCCACAGGCCATACCCGTGGTCGCTCAGATGAATGGCATGACCAACCAGCGGAAACGCCACCAGCGATATCGCTCCCAGCGCCAGAATTGCCGCAATGGCGAACGAAGCATCCTCATCGTCCGCGTCAATTGCTCCCTTGGCCGCAATGATCGCCGAAACGCCGCACACCGCCGACCCGATCGCGAGCAGATTGATCAGCTTCGGTCGCAAGCCAAAGGCTCTGCCCAGCGCGGTCATCAACAACAGCGAACCGCCGATCTCAACGAAGACCAGCAGCAGGCTGATGCCTCCCAGCTTCAAAATATCGCCCAGCAAAAAGCGCGAGCCCAGCAGAACAATCCCCGCCTTGAGCCAGAATTCGTAGGTATCGCCGCCCTCTCTAAAGATCTCAGGAACCTTGACCAGATTTCCGATAATCAGCCCGATCACAATCGCCCAAAGCACATACTCGATATTCGGAAACACAATGTGGTGCGCCTTCGTGTATCCATTGATGGACTGCTCAATCCACTTCGCCGCCAGCCCAATCGCCGCCAGCAACAGAATGCCCGGAATCAGCCTTGCCGCACGCAGCAGGGGACTCCTCGTGTCGTTCTCCAGTCGTAGTGCAGCCGTCGCCATGCATCTCGCTCCTGCCTGGTTTCGCGTCTACCAGGAAATATGTTGCAGTAAGCCCACTCGCACCAGTAGCGCAAGCACAAAAGCCAGCAGAACAGCCGACCAATCCAACGTCAACCTGAAGCGTTGCTTGCGTGGTACCTTCGCATTCTCAACCGCTACGTCTTCCACCGAATCAACCGCCATACAAACTCCCCCGTCAAACATCGCCCAAACAGCAAAAAACCCACACGCAGCATAAGCTGGTGTGGGCCGGATACAACAAACCGATGTGGTCGAAATCTTAATTCAAACCACAACCTCCGGAACGCCAGCGCGCACGTCCACCGCAACAACAACAGATGCAGCAGCGGACCATCCCGAAAGCGCAGCGTTCACAGCACATATCGCGTTTATATGCTCATGTCTTCAGCGAGTCAACAAAGTAAGGTAAAAATCCGTTAGCCGTGCAGATAGGCAAAAGGCCCTGCAGCAGAGTCGCCGCGGGCCACGCCAAATCCGGGTAGTCTCTACCAGCCAAGAACGTAAGCAAAAATCAGCGGAGCCACTATCGTCGCATCCGATTCAATGATGTACTTGGGCGTGTCCACGCCGAGCTTGCCCCACGTGATCTTCTCGTTAGGCACCGCGCCCGAGTACGAGCCATAGCTCGTCGTAGAGTCGCTGATCTGACAGAAGTAGGCCCACAACGGAACCTCAGGCCGCTGCAAATCCTGATGCAGCATCGGCACCACGCAGATAGGGAAGTCGCCGGCAATGCCGCCCGCAATCTGGAAGAATCCAAGCGGAGTTTCCGCGGTCGTCTTCGTGTAGAAATCCGCCAGTTCCATCATGTATTCGATACCGGTGCGGACCGTATGAACCTTCTTCACATCGCCGGAGATGCAGTGGCCGGCGTACATATTTCCCAGCGTCGAATCCTCCCAGCCCGGCACAAACATCGGAAGATTTTTTTCAGCCGCAGCCAGTAGCCAGCTATTCTTCTGGTCGATCTGGTACGAGTCCTTCAAATCGCCCGACAACAAAATCTTGTACATGAACTGATGCGGGAAATAGCTCTCATTCGCCTGGTCCGCGCGCATCCATTCCTTCAATACGACTTTCTCAATCCGTCGCATCGCTTCCATCTCGGGGATGCACGTATCAGTCACACGGTTCATGTGCCGATCAAGCAGTTTGACCTCGTCCGCAGGAGTCAGATCGCGATAGTTGGGCACGCGCTCGTAGAAGTCGTGCGCCACAAGATTGAAGACATCCTCTTCAAGATTCGCGCCCGTGCAGGTAATTGCATGCACCTTATCCTGCCGAATCATCTCCGCCAGCGAAAGCCCCAGCTCCGCCGTGCTCATCGCCCCGCCCATGGTCAAAAACATCTTGCCGCCCGCGTCAACGAGCTTGATGTAACCTTCCGCCGCATCCACAAGAGACGCCGCATTGAAATGGCGATAGTGGTGCTTGATAAATTCCTTAATTGCCAAGAAAAACGCTCCTATTGACAGCTACTGCCATCCTCGAAAATATCACAATCACGTTGCAGAAGTTGCTCACATCATCAGATCCGCGCTGGCCGGCCTGTGCTCAACTGCACTGCCCCATGCCTCATTTGGCTCAGGCCCCATCACCAACTCCAGCGTGCCCCCGGCAATGATCTCGCTATGCCTGATCCACGCCCGATTCAGGGGCTTTCCATGCAGCGTTGCACTCTGTATGTAGCAGTTGGCCGCAGAATTATTCTTTGCCACAATCGTAAAACTCCCTCCCGAATACCACTTCGGATCGAGACGAATCGTAGTTCTGAGAAACAACGGGCTTCCCAGGATGTAAATGCCGTCACCGGGACAAACCGGGTAAAAGCCCATCGCCCCCAGCACATACCACGCCGACATCTGCCCCACATCGTCATTGCCCGGGATTCCATTCACATCGTCGTGGTAGGCATGGTCGAGGATGCGCCGCACCCACTTCTGCGTCAGCCACGGCTTTCCCGCATAAGTGAACAGGTAAGGAATATGGTGAACCGGCTCATTGGAATGGTTGTAATACGCATTCCAGGCAAAGCTCTCCGGCGTCTTCTCAAACATCTCCTCCAGCGAAGCCACAAAGCGATCCGCGCCCATCACCTCAATCAGGCCCTTCACGTCGTGCGGCACAAACCAGCTCTGCTGCAGCGGATTGCTCTCCGTGCATCCCTGTCCAAATTCAGTCTTGCCCTTCCACTCGATCCATTTGCCGGCGGCGTCTTTAGCGCGCATGCTCTGCACTTCGGGGTCGTAGATCCGTCGATAGTTCTGTCCTCGTTCACGAAAAATCGCCGCATCCTCTGTCTTGCCGAACTCATGCGCAAACTGCCCCACACACCAATCGAAATAAGTATTATCGAGCGTCCACGAAACCTGCTCCGGCACATAGCCATGCTCAAGATAAAATTCATTCAAAGGACGATTAGTCTTCTCTCCAACCCCTGCAGCCGTTTGCCGGCAAGCAGCATAAGCCTTCTGGACATCGAACTTGCGAATCCCTTTTACATACGCGTCCAGAATCACCGCAGTGGCCGGATCGCCATCCATGCAGCCGCTATAGGCTCCCATGATCTCCCACCGCTCCAGATAGCCTTTTCCGCTGAGTTCAGCAAGCTCCAGCAGAGAGTTGATCTGGTCGTTGACCAACTCTGGCTTGAGAAGGGTCATAAGTGGCAGCTCACCGCGGAATACATCCCACCCGCTGAAAATCGTTCGCGGCGTGTAAGCACCTGCCTTGCGAATAGACTGATCGGCAGCCGTATATCTTCCATCTGAATCTGTAATCACACGCGGGTCCAGCATCGAGTGATACAGAGCAGTCGCAAAAATCGCGCGTTGTGTTTCAGTCGCGCCCTCTACCTCCACAGCTGAAAGTGCTGTGTTCCAACTCTGCACTGCATCACGTCGCACTGCCTCAAAACTCTTCGTCCCAATCTCCTCTTGCAGATTCCTTCGCGCCCCTTCTACATCCACGAACGAGATTCCTGCTTTCACAAGCACCTGCTCATCCTTCTCCGTCGCGAATTCGGTAAAGAAGCCAAGGTGATCGCCTTCCATCTCTTTGCAGCCCTCTATGATCCGCGCGCGCTTCACGCGATCGTAGAACTCCCGCGACTGAAAGCGATCCGAAACCATGCCATCGCCAACATGCAGCGCAAAGCCATCCATGTCGACGCTCCACACGCCAAACTTTCGCAGCGGCTTTGAAAACTCCATGCGGAAGTACAGCGTGTAGTTCACCTTGCCGGCGCCATTGCCCCACCCGCCGCCCTCTTGCGGGCATCGCATCCATCCCTCAATCGCGTTTTCGCTCACCACCTTCACGTACTGTCGTGTCGATGTACCACCGATGCGGCGCGCCAGATCGATTTGAATCCGCGCCGCATCAGCCTTGGGATAAGTGAATCGCAAGAGACCGGCACGGGCTGCCGCAGTCAACTCGACGCGAATGTCGTACTTCTGTAGCGTGACTGCATAATATCCAGCTTCGGTAACTTCCTTGTCATGTGTGAATGCAGAGCGCCAACCTTCTCCCGCATGATCTTCGCGCCCACTGGCCGCCTCGAACGGTCCCGTCGCCGGCATCGTCAACAGATTGCCAAAGTCGCCGTACCAACCAACGCCGCTCATGCGCGTGAAGCTGAAACCTTCAATCGTCGAGTGTTCGTACGAATAGCCAGGCGCATTGTCTCCGCCCGTCCGCGTATCCGGTCCCAGTTGTACCATGCCAAACGGAGTGGCGGGGCCAGGGAATGTCTTACCCTCGCCCAGCTTCTCGCTCGTACTCGCCCCAATCACCGGATGAATCCAACTCGCAGCATCCTTCGATACTGCAAGTTTCGTTGCGCCAAATGCCGGCTTCAGACAAAGCGAAGCAGCTCCGGCGAAGGAGCCAAGCAGAAAATTACGGCGAGATACTGATCTCAATCGAACTCCTTATAACTCATACTTAGTCGAACAACTTAGTCCGCGTGCTACCAGGGCACATCCAGCCCAGAAGCATACAGCAATCGGATAATCCGAAACCGATGACCGCGAAACGGCTCCAGCAACTCCATCATTCGCTCGTCGGTTCCATCGAACTCCCCAGCCAGCGCATAGCAAACCACCCGCGGCAGATGCAGGTCTCCCGGAATCGCTGCATCCACATCGCCCGCGCCATAGCCCAGCACCGACTCCGCAGTCCACGGTCCGATGCCCTCAACTCGCAACAGCAACTCACGCAGCGTCCCAAAGTCCATCCCCGGCTTCAATCGAACGAACTTCTGCTCCTTGGCAAACTGCACCAGCGCCCTCGCGCGCTTGGCGTCAATACCCATCCGCTCCAGTTCAAACCTTGGTACTGCGGCGAGCACCTCCGCCGGTGGGAATGCTCTCAGGCCCAGCGGCGCGTGAGCACCCCATCGATGCGTAATCCGCCGCCAGTCGCGCATCGCGTCAACCGTTCGAATACGCTGCTGCAGGATCGCCGAACACGTCATGTCGTACAGCCACGGCACCCGCAGCAATCGCAGCCCTGGCAGCGACGAGTGCAGCCTCAGAATCCCGCTGTCGCCCGTCGCAAAATCAAAATACCGGTCATCCTGCTCAAGCCCCGCTACCGTCTCGTCCAGCAACTCCTGCGCATCGCGCGCAAACACCATCACCCGAAGCGAATCCCCATCGCGGCAAATCTCAATCGCAGCAGCCTCGCCACGATAAAAAAACGCCTTTCGGAAACAGTCGTCCGACAGATCTGCCGTCGGATCGTAAGGCCCCAGTCTCTGCATCGAAAACGTCCGCGCAAAATGCACCGGAAAAATATCGACCGTCACCCGCGCACAGGCGATCTCTGCCTCGATCACGCCGCCTCCCATCATGCGCACTCCAGGGCGCGGCCGCGTTGCGCATCTAAGGCCTTCGCCCAGTCACGCAGCCCGAGCACCGCCAGCGCAACGAAGACGGCATACAGCACCGCCGTAAGAATCAACCCCTTGTACACGTACTCCCCGACATAAATCACGTCCACGACAATCCACAACCACCAGTTGGCCAGATACTTCCGCGCGCCCCACCAAGTCCCGACCAGGCTGTACCCCGCCAGCGCTGCATCCAGCCAGGGCAGGGAGGCGTCGGTATGTGTCCGCATCCACCAGCCCAGCAAAATGCTGGCCACAGCCCCCAGCGCCGCATCGCGTATCAGCACTCGCAGTCCCGGCGTCTCTACGCGCACAGTCCCATCCGCCTTGACGCCGCGATGCCAGTGCCACCATCCGTACACGGCGAACACCACGAAGATCCCCTGCAACAACATGTCCGAATAAAGCCGGCTCTCGCGAAACTGCTCCCCATACAGCACGCTCGCCAGAATCGTTACCGGCCACGAAATCATGCTGCGCCGCGTCGCCAGCCATACATCCAGCGCGCTGATCGCCGCCGCCATCAGCTCAAACCAATGGTTCGTAAACCACAGCGTCAGTTGCGCCGCCGGAGCCACTACAGTTCACCTCTGCGAAATCTCGATCCTTCTTCCGCCCACTGCCTCAGATGGTCCAGCAGCCTCTGCCCCGCCGCACTCCCAAACCACCGTGCATGAGCTACAAAGTAATTTTCATACCCAAGGTAAGCCTTCTCCTCTGAATGCAAAACGCTCAGGAAGTAATCCGTCTCAGAGAGCGCAAATTCGCAATGCACCAGCGGCAACATCGCTACGAGAGCATGAGCATCTTCATAACTCAGCGGAGATAACTCCTCATATCCCGCAAGCAACGCATCCAGATGCTCAAGGTGAGCAACGCCGGCATTCGGCTCATCGATTCGCAGCCACTCTACAATGTTGCGTTCGATCGCCGTAGCCAGATCATGCACAGCGTTCGTGCGATCCGCGAGCCCAAAATCGATCACGCCCGTAACCTCGGCACTCTCGCAGCCTTCGCTCCACATCAGGTTCGAAGCGTGAAAATCGTTATGCGTCCACAGGGGCGTCAGATACAAAAGCCATGGTCTGAGTTCCGCATATAAAGGCAGCAGTAAGTCATGAAATGCCGCTCGCCAGTTGCGCACTTCAGCATACTCTTGAAGACAAGGTCTACTTGCCAGATAGCCTTCCATCCGAGTAACCGGATCGTCCCCGACGTCAATTCCGGCGAAGATAGTAAAGCTGCTAACTAAAGGCCGCATCCCGCGCGCCGGAGCGTCATATCCTTTCGTCGCGATGTGAAGCTTCGCCAGCGCCCGTCCCGCAGCACGGGCATGTCCTGAAGCCAAGAAGGGCGTCCAAGAAAGCGCCTGCTCATAGACATCCAACCCTCTGGCCGGCGCATGCACCTCGTAGGTCCATTCACCATCGGCAATCGCCGTCTCTCCATCCTGGTCCGCAAGCACCGGCGGCACCAGCGCCTCGCCCCCGTCCCACCCGGTCCCAGCCAGGAACGCAATCAGCCGGTGCTCCTCAAGCAGCCCCCCGCGATCCCGCACCGATCGGTGATGCCGTTTCACAAACACCTCGCCGTGCGCAGCAGCCACGATGCTTGCAGCCGAAAAAGGCCGGGGGCTAAACGAAAGCAGCCGCTCCGCCCCGCCGGCAGCCGGATATCTGCGCAGCAGACGATCCACCTCCGGCAGCGTAAGCCGAGGCCAATCCGGTTCCGCCACTGTCCCCAGCAGCCCGTGAGCATGAAATTCACCAGTCGTGGCAGCCACCCAAACCTCAGTGTAGCGCCCGGCCAGAGAGCCGCTTTCCACACCGTCCCGCATCAGTAAACAGAAAAGGCCATCCCAACCATCGGGATAGCTCTATTCACTGGAATTGCGGCCTCTCACTCACGTATCCCGCACAGAGATGTTCTCTCTTGAGAGGTTTGTCATCCTGAGCGAAGCGAAGGATCTGTTGTACCGCGATGCAGGATCGCACAACGCTGTCCACGTGTTCCGCGCGCTCACAACGAATCCCTAATGCACCTCAACAAGAATCTGCGCCGTATGCACATGCCCCCGCCGGTCGCCGTTACTACCGCCGGGTAGCTCCCCGCCGCCGCCGTGCTCGCCACCTTGAACGTCACATTGTCCGAAACACCTGAACCCACCGTCGGCGCAGCGGTCGCCGGTGTGCAGGTGATACCCGTCGGCGCCGAGCAGGTCACCGTCACCGTCCCGGTGTAAGAGCTAATCGGCGAAATCACCACCGTTCCCGTCGCACTCGAGCCAATCTTCACCGGCCCCGCCTGCGTCGTCGTAATCAGTGAGAAGTCTGATCCATTCAACGTAATCGTCAACGCCGTCGAAGACTGCGCCGAATAGTTAGCATCTCCCTTGAATGTCGCCACAAAGAGATTGCTTCCATTCGCCAGTTGATTAGCGGGAAAGGTCAACGTATATTTCGCGGCACTAGCCGTAGCCCCTGGTTGCAGAGTGTAATTGTATGAATCGCTTCCATCCTCCCACGTAAAGTAGAGAGAACCAGTCGGCCGCGGCTTACCAGCAGGCGCAGTTACCGTCCCGGTCATGGTCACCATCTGGTTCGGAGTGTAAGCAGTCGTCGTCGCCGCAAGGGCTACAACCGGCGCAGGTTTATTCGCCAGAGAAGTTATCGTACCGAACAAACTCGACGTCGCATACCAGTTAGTGTCTCCGGCGTATGTCGCGCTCAACGGTAGAATCCCCGGCGGCACCTTGGCAAACGTCACGACCGCCTCCAGCACAGGTTTTCCCGTCGTCCCAAAAGTCCAGCTCTTCAGCGCAGAAGTTACCGTCTGCCCTCCGAGCGTTACGGAGATATTGCCCGTCGGCAGCGCACCCACCAGCGGCAGATAGGCGGAATACATCTCCACATCCGCCGTCACGCTGCTGCCCGTCGCCACGCTCGTCTCCAGCGGATATACGTAAAGGCTCGTAGTCCCTTTGAAGACCGTAAACGAAGCTGCCGAGGCATTCGTGGACGCAGCATAGCTGGCGTCGCCGGTATACGCCGCGCTTATCGTGTGGCCGCCAATCTCCACCGTTGCCGGCGCCCACTCGGCTACTCCTACACCGTTGATGGGAACGACCGAAGCGTTGCCGGTCGCGCTCGTTCCCAGCTTGTTCGTGAACGTGATACTTCCGGTTGCCGGAGCATTCTGCCCCAGCACCGACCCTGCTTCATTCACGCCAACCGGCTGCACATCCAGAAAAACCTCAGACCCGTAAGGAATATACATCCCGGCCTGCAGCGGATACAGATAGTTGTCGGTCGGATTCAGCACCCAGCCCGCAGCGCTGAGCTTATCGCTTTCCGGAGTCACCGTAACCGTCACCGGCACCGAAGCGCTGGCCGCCCACGCGCTATCCCCGGAGTAATCCGCGATCACCTGATACGTCCCACCCGGCAGATTGTTCACGGAAGAAGTAACCGCCGCGCCTGACAGCGTAAACACTCCCAATCCGTTCGCATAAATCTGCGGATCGTTGCTGTTGAGCGCCACACTTCCCGTCGGCGTTCCCGTACCAGTCTTCGGAGCCACCGTGACCTTCATCGCAACAGTTTTCCCATGCGCAAAGCTTACCGGCGAAACGCTCAACGTCGTTGTCGTCGGTTTGAACGTAACCATCGACCAATTCTTGATAAGGTTTGCCACATCCACAGTGCCTAGTCCGGTCGCGCGATCGTAGCCCGCGGCGGCAAAACAGCAACTCTCTGTATAGAAACCTTTAGGCTGCCCGCTGATCCCGAGCGCGCAGTTCGGCGTACCCTTGTCGCAGGGGACTTCATTACCGCCGAGCGTGATATCCGTGAAAGGCTTCGCCGCCGAAGAGGCAGTTTTAGCGGCCAGTGCGTAATACACATAGTCAGCCTGCCCCTGTCTGCTCTTTGTCGCCTGGTCCACAAGGGCCTGAATGCCGGCCATCGCCGGAGACGAAGCAGAAGTGCCGCCGACGCTTGTCACATAAACCGCGCCACCGCTTGCAACATTTGCGCAATCACCCGGGTACGCGCAAATCGGATAGTAAACGTAGTTCGACCCGTTAGCCGCAAACAGCGAAACATCAGGTAGATCACGAACCTTGTCCGCTGGCACGCCCGTACCCGCCTGCCACGCTGGCTTGGGATATCCAGCCGCCAGACCGGATACAGCGTAGATCGCTGCGCTGCTCGCGCCGCCGCTCCCGGCAACCATCGTTGAATTAGCCAGAGTGTACACTCCGCCGTCCGTCGCGTTGAATCCGAAGGCATTGTTCCAGGTCTGCTCCGGAGCAGGTCTCAGCAGAGATGTCGCAGGCTTCGTCGTTGTTGTATTGCTCCAGTACGAATTCAGTTGGGCATCCAACGCACTTCCGCCTGCCGCGTAGTTGCTGAAGTAGAAATCCGTTCCTCCCACCGACACGTTGTAAGGCGTCGAGCCCAACCCGTTCACCGCCAGCCCATCATCCGCAAACCCCTGCGAGTCGAAGTTGTCGCAGCCCGCCGCCCCGCCATCGCCCGCAGATACAAATCCGCTAATCCCCTGCGCTGCCGCCTCCTGCCAAAGCTGGGCCCATGCAGCATTGCCTGCCGCTCCCAAAGCTGCTTCGCAGACGCCATAGCTCATGCTGATCACCGACACGACGTTATCCTCGAGCGCCCTCAAACCCGCAGTCAGCAGCGGATCCGTCAGCACCGAACCCGCTGACGTATACAGCACCACCTTCGCCGCTGGCGCCACCGCCCCTGAAAGCTCCACATCCAGATAGGCTTCCGCTGCCGCGTCGTTCAGTCCAGGATCGTTCCCGTCTACCACCACAGCAGGCAGATTCGCCGGCAGACTGAACAGCTTCTGATAGGCCTGCACCAGGCTCAAATCGACATTTGAAATGCTCAGAATACCGATGCTCTGACCCGCCCCCGTCGTTCCTCCCGCATACACCGGCCCCAGGTCGTACTGCACCGCGAAATCCGCAGGCGCCAACTCATAGGTGTACTGCCCGCCTCCGTCTGGATAAGTCCATTCAGCCTTGGCCTTGTGTGTCCTCACGTCATAACTCGTCTTGCCGGCGACCTTGATCATCGGCTGCGCGTGAAAACTGTTCATCGGCGAAATCCCCGCCACCAGCGCGGCAAAAGCCGCTGGAATCTCTGGCTCGCTCACGTTCGCATAGTGTGTCTCCACCCTCCCGCCACTGGGAATGCTGAAGCGATGAATCTCCGTGTGGAAGGCCTCATTCACCTGCGCGGCGTTGCCCGAAAACTCAATAGCAATGCGCCCCGGATGCACCTTGTTGACCTTGAACCCATGCGACTCCAGCCATGCCGTAACCGCCGCAATATCCGAGTCCGCCGCTCCAAATCGTTTGCCAAATTGCTCCGGCGTCAGCCACTGATGGTAGGTCACCGTTCCCGGAGTATGCGCATCCTGCAAAAACTGTCCCAGCGCCCGCTCCTGCTGCGGCGTGCGTTTCAGGAGCAGGTAAAGCCGGTCCACGGCAAACGAATCTTCCACGCGTCCAGCGTCAAATCGCGGCTGCGCAAGCGGGTGAACATTGCCGCTCAGCGTCACCCGGCTCGCGTCGTCAATCATGTCCCGCACCAACGGCTGCGTCTCAGATTCGCCAACCAACTGCGCCTGAGCCACCGGTGTCATCAACGCCAGCAAAGCCATTACCAAGCCCGCATAAACTCGCGACACAGAAGCACCCCTTTTCAAAACCCCGCAGCCCAAAACCCTCTCCGTTTCTGGCTGACCGTGCGGAGAGTTCGCTTAAGATTTCAAAGGCTGATAGTCAGATTATTGATAGAAATTGATCACAACACGGGCGGGGCATTTCAATATCTATTCGTGCAATTCATAAAACGGGAAGTTAGTGTCCTCAAAGAGGCCCAGAATGGGACAAGCCTTATAGTTAGATAGGCCGGAATCCGCGCCCGTTTCGGCAGCCTAATCGTTCTCCGGCCTGATATAGGGCTTCTGCAGATAAAGCCGCGCCTCATTCACAGCGCCCTGCGTATTGTCGTTGGTCTGCACAGCCTGGCGATACTCATTCACAGCACGGTCACGCTGCCCCGTCACATCGAATACCTTGCCCAGCTGAATGTGACTCCAGACTTCGGTCCAGCGGGGATCTCCATCGCCGCGCAGCGCATCCCGATAAGCATTGGCGCTTGCCTGGTAGTTGTGCTGTGAAAACAAAACTTCGCCGATGCGATAGTTCGCCAGCGAACTCTGCGAGTTGGCATCCAGAGCCTTTTGAAACTCACCCAGCGCTCCAGCAAGGTCTCCCTGGGCCACCAGTTGCTGTCCCTTAAGAATCGCCACGCGCACCGCGAGGTCTGGCGTTGCTTTTAACAGCCAGTTATCCGGATCGATCGATATATGGCGCGGGCGTCCAAAGGTGTCAATGACAAACTGTGAGTCCGAGCCGACCACATCGACCTTCTTGATCTCAGTCTTGCCATCCGTCTCCACGCGTAACTCAACCGGCATCCTGAATAAGTCCAGATCCTGCTCCACCTGGCCGATGGTTCTAAATCCCTTGTTATTCCCCAGGCGATATACGGCGTACTTATTCACAAACTGCGGAGCGCCCGTGCCATCCACCCACTGCGCAAAAAACGGCGTAAGCTGCTGCTGGCTCTGAGCCTCGGCGACCTTCTCAAAATCCTGCGACCTGATGCCTTTATCGGTGTACTGGCTGAGCGCCCCGGCCAGCACCTGCTTGAACATCTTGTCGCCCAGCTCCCAGCGCAGCATGTGAAAGACCATCGCGCCCTTTTCCAGCGTCATCGATTGAAACTGCGGCGAAAATGGGCTCAGCCGTCCCGCGCTCGAAAGCGGCGTCGTGTCGTATGCCAGCGCGCCCGCCGAGACATCCTGCACCGCCGTCTTCATTGCCGTTCTGCCGTTCTCATCTTCCACATACATCAACTCGCCGTAGCGCGACATGCCGTTGGTAATCCAGGCGTCGTTCAGCGTCATCGGGCTCACTTCGGAGCCCCACCACTGGTGCGCAATCGTATTCGCGAGCAGTCGAATCCCCGACTTATCCCCTGTCCTCGAACCCGAGATAGCGGCCAGTTCCGGAGCCCACACCGCAGGCAGCGTGTCATCCGGCAGCTCCACCACATTCAGCCGTCCAGACTCCGCTCCGCCAAACAGATCGGTAAAGAAGCCGAACTCCTTCGCCGCCGTCTCGCCCAACTCACTCATCGCTCCCTGGTGCGCCGGTGTCAGGTAAACCTTGATGTTTGCGCCACCGCCGCCTACCGATCCAGGCGGCACAAACCGCCCCGCAATCACCGTTCCCGGAAAACCCGCTTTGGTCCAACTGAAATTGAATTGATCTCCCGCCTTGCCGTTGGAGAGCGTCGTCGGGGTCGATCCCTCGCTCCCGCTCGCCAGCACTCGCATCCCCTGCGGAACCTTGATATGCATCACCGCCGTAAACCGGTTCGTCAGGTAGCCTGTCATGGGAAACCACCTCGCCGGATACAGCAGATAACTCACCGGTTCCTGGATCGCCGCCAGCTTCAGCCCTTCCTCTGGTCCATCCTCATTGCCGGTAATCGTGCCTGCGTACACAAATGTCCAGTGCACCGCCTTCCCCTTGACAAATGGGGTAGTCGGCGTCACGCGAATCGCCCCGTCCGCCGATCGATCGCCGGTCAGCAGCTTTCCCCCGTCATCGGTAATCTTGGTCAACTTCAGCGCAGGGTGAAAACCAAACGTCACCACATCGGCTGATTCCGGCGCTGTGAAGGCTACCACCGCTGTCGCCGCGAGATGATGGGTCGCCGGGTCCAACTCCGCGTCAATCGTGTAGCCCTGAATCGCCATTCGATTGGCCGCATTCGAAACCTGTGCCAATAAGTGTCTCGGCACAAAAATGAGCCCTGCCGCCGCCACGGCAGTCAACAAAAGCAGCGGGAATCGCGCCATCTCTTTATGTTTTGGGGAACCCATCGTCAACCTGTCTCTTTTCACTCGTGATTCTTGCTATCCCAAGGCATTCGGGCGAAACTCTCGCAGCATCCAAAAGTAGGACTCCGAAGACTGCAATTAGAAAGCCATCGCAGGAAAGCTATCGGAGAAAGCCATCTAGTTCAAACAGATGTCCAGCGCTATCAGGGAGTTGTCTCGTGCCTGACTGCCAATCCTAATGTCTCCACCACGACCTGCGCCACCGCGGTAATCGCCGTCTCACCCGGTCCCCGGCTCGCTCGCAGCTTTGCGCCCACTGCCGCCAGTCCCGACATCATCTTCGTTCGCGCCTCGCCTACAACCAAAAGAGGCTCAAGCTCTTGGACGACGCGAGCAGCCTGAAAGTCATCCTGAATCAGCTCCGGAACCAGCCGCTTCTCCGCAACCAGGTTCACCATAGCCACATGCGGCACAGAAACCACCCGTTTCGCAATAGCATAAGTAACCGGCGACACCCTGTAGACCACCACAAACGGATTCCCCATCAAAGCCGCCTCCACCGTAGCCGTACCGCTTGCCACAATCGACCCCCGCGCATGGTAGAGCGCCGCCCGCGCATCCCGCACCATCTCCAGTGGCAATCCAGCCCCGTGCTCCGTCAGCAGCTCGCCGACCTCTCGGATATGCTCCGCAGTCAGTGTAGGCGCCAGCGGCAGCAGAAACTCCGTCAGCGGCTCCCGCTCCACCAGCAACCGAGCCGCCCTCAGCATCTCCGGCAGATTCAGCCGAATCTCTTTAGCCCGGCTCCCCGGCAGCAACCCAATCCAGCGTTTCTTCGCATCCAATCCGTTCTGCTCAGCAAACTCAGCCCGCGAAATCGAAGGCAGCGGCAAATCCGCCAGCGGATGCCCCACATAATCCGCCGCCACCCCGCGCTCCCGGTAAAACGGCGCCTCAAAGGGAAAAATCACCAGCATCCGGTCCACAAACCGCTGCACCCGCTTGATCCGCCCCTTCTTCCACGCCCAGAGCTGCGGACTCACAAAGAAAATCACCGGAATCCCCAGCCGGTGAAATTCCTCCGCCAGCTTCAAATGAATATCCGGGAAATCGATCAGCACCGCCACATCCGGCCGCCTTGCCCCAATCGCAGCCTTCAGCTTCCTGTACTCCCGATAAATCTGCGGCAGGTGGCGAATCACCTCAGTAATCCCCATCACCGCCACATCTTCACTGCGGACCACGCGCTCAAACCCCAGCGCCTCCATCCGTTCTCCACCCATCCCAAGAAACCGTGCCCCCGGCAGCCGCAAACGCAGCTCCTCCAGCAGCAACGCGCCATAATGCTCGCCACTCGCCTCGCCGGCGGAAAGAAAGATAGTTGGCGTTATCTCTGTCATCCACTCTGGTTATACAGGCTTGAGAGGTCTGGCCAGATAAGGTCGGGTTAAGATATACTTCATTTGTTGTATATCATGAGGTTCATCATGAAAGTAGCAAAATGGGGTAACAGCCTCGCCATCCGACTGCCAGTCTCAGTAGTCGAGGCGTTGCAATTGAAAGAAGGAGACGACATAGAGGTCCATCTGAACGGGGATCGAGACTTCGGTATCGAGCCCGAGCGTCGTCATCTGAAGGCTATCGAGACCTTACGCAGCCTCCGAAGGCCATTCCCTCCCGATTTCAAGTTTGATCGTGAAGAGGCAAATGCGCGCTAAGGCTTGCTTCGATACCTCAGTATTGGTGTACACCCTATCCGATGATGCCCTGAGAGCTGAGATTGCCTTGCGCCTTTTACGCGAAGGAGGCTTCATCAGTGTGCAGGTCCTGAATGAATTTGCAAACGTCGCGCGCAAGAAGTTACGGATGGAATGGAACGAAATCGAACGAGCGTTGAAAGCTATCCGTGAATTTTGCGAGCCACCAATTTCTGTGTCGCTCGCCACGCATCAGGTAGGGGTCGAGATAGCGCAACGGTATAAGTATCAAATCTACGATTCATTGATCATTGCATCGGCGATCGAAGCAAGGTGCAAAACTTTGTACTCTGAAGATATGCAGGATGGCCAAACAATCGGGTCGCTGACAATCCGGAACCCGTTCTTGGCTATCTGATCTTTCTGTTACTACTTCCAGAAATGTATTGCACTTACCTGAACTCGAACCGGGAGTTGCTTTTCATCTTTCCATTTTCGATCCGCCTCATCCAACGCATCCCCAATGTCAGTCTGATGTGCGCCACGTTCTTGCCAAATCTGATGCGATCGGAGATCAAATACCAGAGGCCAGCGGAGCTTCGCGCAACTCCGGCGCAGCCCCCAGCTCCTGATCCTTATATTGCAACTGATAAAGCTTCCAATAAATTCCGCGCTGCCCCAGCAGCTCCTGATGCGAACCAAACTCCCGCAGCTGCCCCTTATGCATCACCAGGATCACATCCGCCCGCTGCACCGTGGACAAGCGATGTGCAATCAGCACCGAAGTCCGCCCCTGCACCATCCGCTCCAGCGCCAGCCTTATCTTCAGCTCCGTCTCCGTATCCACACTCGAAGTAGCCTCATCCAGAATCAAAATTCGCGGATCGTACGCCAGCGCCCGCGCAAAGTTGATCAGCTGCTTCTGTCCCGTCGACAACGAAGCGCCCCGCTCCAAAACCGGCTCGTCAAATCCCGCAGCCAGCGACTGCACAAACTCCAGCACGTTCACATCGCGCGCAGCAGCCACCATCCGCTCATTGGTGATCTCCTCCGCACCCATCCGAATGTTCTCTGCAATCGTCCCCGAAAACAAAAATGGATCCTGCAGCACGACAGCGAAGTGCTTCCGCAGAGACTCCAGATCGTGCTCCCGCAGATCAACCCCATCCAGATAGATCGCCCCGCGGGTCACGTCATAAAACCGCATCATCAGGCCCGTAAGCGTTGTCTTGCCCGCACCCGTATGCCCCACAATAGCCACCGTCTGACCCGGCTCCACAGTGAACGAAACATCCTTCAAAATCCACTCAATGTCCTGGATAGCAGCCAGCTCATTAGGCCCCGCGCTCTCAACCTTCGCCCGCTGCTCAGCCGTCAGCATCTGGTAAGTAAACCAGACATGCCGAAACTCAATCCGGTTACTCGCATCCCCAGTCTTAGTCACGGCCGGCGAAACTATCTCCGACCTGATGTCGAGAAGTTTGAAAATCCGCTCACAAGCCGCCATCGCCGCCTGCAATATATTGAACTTCTCGCTCAAGTCCAGAATAGGTCTGAAAAACCGCAACGCATACTGCGAAAACGCCGTCAGCACGCCGATCGTGACCAAGCCATTCATCACTCCGAAACCGCCCCGCCAGATCACAAATGCAATCGCCAGCCCCGACAATATGTCCACCGCCGGATAGTACAGCGCATACGCAAAAATCGTGTCCTTGAAGGCGATCATGTGCTGCTCGTTCACGCCCTTGAACTCGGCATACGCCCGCTCTTCGCGATTAAAGAGCTGCACCACAGACATGCCGCTCACATGCTCCTGAGTAAAGCTGTTGATCTTCGCGATCGCCCCGCGTACCCGCCTGTAACTCTCCCTCACAGACTTGCGAAATAGATGCGTCACCACCACAATCCCCGGCAGCACGCTCAACGTGAGCAACGCCAGCCGCCAGTTCATCGCCAGCATCACGACCACCATCACCGTCAGCGCAAACACGTCGTCAATCATCGACAGCACGCCCGCGGTGAACATCTCGTTGATCGCGTCCACATCCGCCGTGAGCCGCGTCACCAGCCGCCCCACCGCATGATTGTCAAAGAACCCAATATGCATCCGCTGCATGTGCCGGAAGATCTCGCGGCGCATGTCAAACATCACCTTCTGCCCCGTCCACTGCATCAGGTAGGTCTGGATGAACTCAAACCCATAAGCCAGCAGCAGCGCCCCCATATAAAGCGCCGCCAACTGCCCCAGCCCGGTAAAGGGATCGTCACTCAACCGCCGGGCCAGCCAGTTCGTCGTCGCCCCGGGATGCCCTAACGTAGCCTTCGAAGTCAGATACCGGTCCAGCCCCACCTTAACCAGGTAAGGCCCAACCACATCCGAAGCAGCCTTGAGGATCACAGCAATCACAGAGACAGTAGCCTGCCACTTGTACGGCTTCAGATAACCGGCAAGCCGCTTCATCAGCCGCCCGTCATAGGCCTTGCCGCTAACCTCATCCTCGGATTGTTTAGGCTTGTTTGCGTCTTCTGCCATGCGGGGTCTGGATGCTTCTCGGAATTGCGCTCTTCCTATTGTATCGGGAGCTTCACCGCCCCGACGCAGTCTCTTCGGTCCAGGTGATCCCTAGCCGGGAAGACCTATTTCCGTTGTTTGTTCTACCGGAGGGAGCAGGGGCCGCAAAGACGAATCCACCGCCATTCGTTCTACCGGAGGGAGTAGGGGCATTCATGCCCCTGAAACAGATCAGAATTTGAATAGGGGCTTCAGCGCCTGATGAAGAACATTCGTCAGGAAGGTTTTGTAAAAGGGCACAACTTCAGTTGTGCCGATAAGGTCAATCGAATGAATGGGGCTTCAGCCCCTGAAGCAGGGCCGACAAGACGCCTACCGAAAGGATTACTATTTACAGGCCGCTACGGGCGGCCCGCGATCTACGCAAATGCCACATCGCACCGAGGTAAAGCGTGAAGTTTAAACATCCAGCCATTCTGCTGCTAACCGCCTTAGCCGGCTTGGCGCCTCTACAAGGCAACGCAAAAAAGCCCAGCCTCCCCGAAGTATTCGAAACCGCTCGCACCGTCTACGTCGAATGCCCGGACGGCGACATCACCAGCATGAAACTCGACCGTGAAGATCGCAACGCCATTCTCGATCTTCAGGATGGAATCGAGGACTGGGCCCGCTACACGCTCAGTCGCTCTCGCCTTGACGCCGATCTTATATTGGTAGTTCGCAAAGGACGAGTCTGGCGCGACCAGCCCAACTCAACCTCGCTCCCAGGCTCCGGTACACCTATAGGACACACTCCCATCCAGAACCCGGCAGACGCATCCAGAGGCCCCAACGACAGCACCTCCCAGGATGGTTTCAGGCGAGAGAAAGATCAACTAAGCGTCTACACACTCCAATCCAACGGCAAGCTCAAAGGACCAATCTGGAATGACGAAATGGACCGCGGCCTCCAGAGCCCGAGCATTCTGCTGCTTCAAAGATTAAAAGCCCAGGTAGAAAAGGCCTACCCCAGCACACCAGCGAAAAAGCGATCTACCCCTTGAACCGATGTAACGAGAGCGTGATATTCAGCCCCTTAAAAGTAGGTCAGAATCGAAAGGGATTCGATCCCAGGTACCCTCAGCCGCTTCAACAGCCGCCCGTCATAGGCCTTGCCGCTAACCTCATCTTCAGCCTTTTTGGGCTTTTCCCGTTGCTCTGTCAAATCCGCCCGTGCGGATCGCTAAAATGCGGTCCTTTAGCAATTCTAATGGGACGGCAAGTCGTCAAATTTTCTAGTCTTCGTAACTTATGTCATCGAGTCGAATTTCTTGCCAACTCGCGAGTTCCGGATATTGCTCTAAATAGTTGAGGGCCTGAAGATGAGAGGTCTCGTTAGGGTCAACCCCGATCCCGCGCTCAACAACACGGCTCAAAATCCCCTTGCTTCTTAACAGAGATTCAAAACCATCTATATGTGCGTCTCCACAGACGAAAGCCACAGCACCGTCGATTAAATCGCCAATCTGCTGGAGCCAGTATTCCTCCCTCACCGGGAAAAATCTACCGACCTCGATCGCACGTGCTTTTACAAGTAGCTCATTGTCTTGCAAGTTGTCTTCATTGTGATTTAAGAGATCATGGAAGATTGAAACGTAGTCCCTATAGCCGATCATCTGACGTTGTTCGGAGTCGGGATCGCAAAATCTATGCTCAATTTGGCCGTTGTCTGCGAGTCTCTTCGCGATTGATTCACAAGAAAGCTTTGCCAGTATTCCTGTTTCAAACTCCTCCGCGATGAGATCTAGATCGATTTCCGATAACAGCCAGACTAAACTTTCAGCGAGTTGCATCTGGGGCTGCGTTAGGGGGCCGACCGGTACTATAACTTGTGCGAAATGTGAAACTCCGAAGAGATCAATCATATATAACTCCGTAATTTGTAGACGCAGTCCTTTAGAGGATATCTAAGATCAATGGCGAAGCACATTCATCATTTCAACGGCAAGAGCTAAAGAATTGGGTCTCTAGGAGTCTCCCAAATTAAGGTTTGCTCAAGCTGATCGGGGCGGGACCTTAGTCTTACCAACTTCAAAATATGATCTGATGACTGAGCGAAATGAAGATTTAGGAATGCGTTAAGCGTTAAATCGGCAGACAGTAAGTTCCATACTCTTACCTCCCAGTGTTGTGGAGTATAGTTACCCCGATTCTTCCAACGCGGATTTCCCCCCTTCATTTCTATCGAGTATTGACAAAACCACTCGCACTGAGAAGCCTCATCGACAATTCCCCTAAGCGAACTCGTTATGTCAGTAATATGATGGCCCATAAAATGCTGTACTCGTTCTCTTATCGCATCGGGCATGTCCCACCAGAGCCACATACATTCAACTGCAGCACTGTATGTTTGATTGCCCACCTCTAGGGTCAATTCCGAATTCCAAGTTGTCGTCAGCGAGCACTGAGTTAGGCAGATGAATCCAAGGGCAAACCACCTTGAAAGCGCGTCACCGCGACTCCAACCATTAATGAAATCCTTCTCAATCGAGTGTTCGCGCAAGAGAGCCGACTCAAATCGCGGAAAAGAAAAGCGTTCGCTAGCCCGAGCTGCTACCTGCATCGCGAAATCAGCGACCGTTACGTTGCTTCCGGGAATTAAGTCGGGGTAGCGCCTTTTGACGTCGATTATCCTGTCAATGAGCTCCTCAGAGATAGGGGTGTTAGATCTAGAATCTTGGGTTCGTTGCGTATCAGTCATGATGGGCCAGAATCTGTACTTCTCACCATTCGTTATACCGGGTGGGACTTGTAAGATTATACAAAATCAGCGACTCATGCACCCGAGCCTTCAGCACCGAGCACCAGTTCCGCTTGGGCAGTGGTCGAACGCCAGCGTATCTTTGATCCTCACTTCTTCGCGCCATCCTTCAAAAGCCCAAGGCGCACTAGACTCTCCGCGCTAGCCACAATTGCCTCCTCATTCGAACGCGGCTGCCAACCCAACACCCGCTTCGCCTTTTCATTCGAAGCATTCCTCACTTTGCCCAGCTCACTCACAGCCAGCTTCGCCGCCGGATCGAACATCGCGACAATACGCACGATCCAGTCAGGCAATTGCCGGGTCGGCACTCTCCTGGCAGACACCCCCATGCGGTTCTTCAGTACCCTGGCAAGGTCAACCATCGAGATGGACTCGCCCGCCACAGCGAGGAAGCGCTCTCCCTTCGCGGCAGGATGCGTCATGGCGCGAAGATGCAGGTCAACCACATCGCGCACGTCAACCGTGCCGAAATTAAGCCGCGGGCAACCGGGTATTGCGCCATCCATCAGGCGTTGCACCAGCAGGATCGAGGTCGCATAATCCGGTCCCAGCACCGGACCGAAGACTCCTACCGGATTGACCACGGAAAGCTCAAGGCCGCCGCCCTCCCTGTCGATAAACTCCCACGCCGCGTGTTCCGCGAGGGTCTTCGACTTCATATAGGGAGGCACAGGCACGTTGCTATCGAGGTCCGTCCAGATCGTTTCGTCAAACGGAGTTGTCTGTGGCCCATGGCCATAGCCGATCGCCGCAAACGAAGAGGTCAGCACCACGCGCTTCACACTGGCATCCCGCGCGGCCCGCAGCACCCGAAGAGTCCCTTCGCGCGCAGGCACAATCAGTTCGTTCTCATCCTTGGGAACACCGGGTGGGAAGGGAGACGCCACATGCAGCACGTATTCGCAACCGGCAATAGCCTCTCCCCAGCCTGTATCCTTCTCAAGATCAGCCGCGAAAAAGGTCAGGCGCCCACCCGGTTCCGCCGCTCCGCCGGTTTTCAACATCGCGCGCACATCGTCCGCACGCCTCAGGTTCCGAACCGTAGTGCGTACCTCGTGGCCCGCAGCCAGCAACTGCAGAATCACATGGCTGCCGATAAATCCCGACCCGCCGGTAACAAGAACTTTGCTCATGTAGCAACCTCATCCAGCCGAATCACCAGCCGCGACCCCGTCGCCGCCGCCAATTTCCTCAGAGTTGCGATATTCGGCGAACTGCGCCCAGCCTCCAGCCGCGCAATCGCCGACTGGGTCGTCCCCATGCGCTGCGCCAGTTGCGCCTGCGTAAACTCAGCCCGCACCCGCGCCTCGACCATCTCAGCCCGCAACACCTGCTCGGGCTTCAACGCCTCCAGCGCCTTCTCAAACGCAGCCCGCTGCGCCCTTTTCCGCTCTCCGGATACGATACCCATACAAAGCGATTATAGCGTCTCTGCTATGTCCAAAAACTCGGCTGATCGACTCACAGACAGGACAAATTTTCTGCAAACGCAAACCCTGGCACAGAAAGAACTTCCAACAAATCCACTTGACCCGAATCCGGGATTTTCCGTCCCAAATTGTTCCACGTAGAGCATTCGTGGAACACACCAATGTTCCACACTGCTCAGAGTGCCGATAGCCCACACAATTGCATTGCGGAAACACAAATTCTACCCCTAGACTGATCCCAGTCCGAACACCGGGGGAGAACATGCTCAAGCGTTTAATGGACCTGCGGATCATCGCTCTCATCGCCGTAACGGGCATCCTCCTGCTCGGACTCGCCGGTTGCGGAGGCGGCAGCTCCGCCCCGCCGATCGTGACTCCCACCAAAGCTATCGTCACCTGGCCCAACCCTGCGCAAATCACCTACGGAACGGCCCTCAGCGCAACGCAGCTCGACGCAATGGCAAACGTCGCTGGAACCTTCGTTTACAGCCCGGCCGCCGGCACGCTCCTCGATGCAGGCTCACAAACCCTTTCCGTCACATTTACCCCGTCGGATACGACCAACTACACAGCGGCAACCGCTACCGTCACGCTGACCGTGGCACAGGCAACGCCAGCGATCGCCTGGCCGGCTCCTGCAGCCATTACGTATGGAACCGCCCTGAGCGCGGTGCAGTTCGATGCAACATCTGCTACCGCAGGCGCCTTTGCCTATACCCCCGCTGTTGGTACAGTTCTTAACGCTGGCATGCAAACGCTCTCTGCAATCTTTACTCCGACGGACACGAAGAACTACACTACTGCAACGGCCAGTGTCATGCTCACTGTAAGTCAGGCGAGGCCTGCAATTACCTGGCCAGCTCCGGCTGCTATCGTCTATGGAACGCCGCTGAGTGCGTCGCAGCTCGATGCGACGGCCAGCGTCGCAGGCACATTTGCCTATTCGCCGACTCTCGGAGCTGTGCTGGATGCCGGCTCGCAGAATCTATCCGTCACTTTCACGCCGGCGGATTCGAACTACGCCACCACTACAGCCAGCGTGACGTTGAAGGTGAGTCAGATAACTCCGGTAGTTACGTGGGCAGCCCCTGCTGCCATCTCTTATGGAACTCCATTGAACGCGGCCCAATTGAACGCGACGGCCAGCGTTCCCGGCAGCTTTACTTACTCTCCCCCGCTGGGATCGGTGCTCGATGCAGGTTCGCAAAACCTGTCGGTAACATTCACTCCGACGGATGCCAGGAATTACGTTACCGTATCGGCCAGCGTTACAATCGTCGTGACTCAGGTCACACCAGTCATTCGTTGGGCGACTCCGTCGCCGGTCGGTATAGGCACAGTCCTCACCGCGACTCAACTCGACGCGGTCGCCTCCGCCCCGGGAGGCACCGCACCGCTGTCCGGGACTTATCTTTACTCACCCGGGTCAGGCACTGTCCTGACATCGACCGGCACGGAGACTCTGCATGTTACGTTCACGCCGACTGACGCGGTCGACTATACAGCGGCTCAAGCGAGCGTCACGCTTTCTGTAGTTACTACCGGAATCGTGGCCTGGGGTGATTCGCTGACACAGGGAATGCAGGGAATTACGGACGCTGGGAACTATCCTTCAGAGCTTGCGAAGCTTATTACTCTGCCGGTCGTCAATGAGGGCATCAACGGTCAAACCTCCACCCAGATCGGCGTGCGCCAGGGTGCGATCGCGACCTATGCCACAGTTAGCGGGGGAGTGATTCCGGCGAGCGGCGGGGTCACCGTGACGTTTCCGGCGGGCTATGAGCCATATGCAACTTCTCTGGGAATTCCGGGCACTATTCTTGGCGTGCATGGAATTGTCAACGCGCTCCCGTCGAGTTATGTTTTCAATCGCACGGACGCCGGTGATGCAGTGAGCGCGCCCGCGCCCGCTCAGTTTGTCGTCGACACTCCATATGCCAATTACATTCCTATCTTCTGGGAAGGGCGTAATAACTTCCGCTTATCGACAGTTCCTAAGATACTGCCGGATATCGCCGCGCAGGTTGCGACTGCTCCTCCCGGACAGGATTATCTTGTTCTTTCGATCACGAATAACAACGTCGCGGAGGATTGGAGTGGGGGCTCGGAGTACAACCAGATCATCGCGACCAATCAGCAACTTCAAAACACTTATGGATCGCACTATCTCGATGTGCGCCAGTTACTCGTTTCGAAATACGATCCAACTCTTATCACTGACGTTTCCGATCACGATCACGATGAAACTCCCACATCGTTGCGCGCGCCATCCGCAATTGCGACCCTGGCCTCGGCCATTGGCCCATCGGACACGACATTCCAACTCAACGTGAGCTCAGGTACGCTGCAGTACCTCTTCATCCTCACGATAGATACAGGGGCCAACGCGGAAAATGTCAGCATTGCTTCCATATCCGGAAATACGGTCACAGTGATTCGCAACTTCGGTGGTAATAACACTTCACACCCTGCGGGTGCGCCGGTAGTCGAAACGGACAAGACTCACCTCAGCGCCAAGGGCTATCAGGTTGTGGCCGACGCTATCGCTAGCCATTTCTCGCAGTATTCCAAGTGAGTCAGATAACTGATCATGCAGTAAGAGGAGCTTGTGCAGGCCGCCGGAAATCGAATCATTTTCATACGGCTGGGAATTGACTTCGAATCGCCGGCAACCTTCTGAAGTCGTGCCCTTTTACAGAACATAAACGCCATCTGTGTGGCGGACACCACTAGTGCAACGAGCTGACCAGAGCTACGGCTTTGGTCAGCCGGGCTTCGCGCGGCCGCTTCCGTTTGACTTCCGCTGGCGTGCAGATATGCTCGATCTGCTCGATTCTATAGGCGCCGGGAGTGAATCGAGCATCGTTCCCGATTCCGTCGCCCGGGAGCAAAACGATATCGCCCGGCTTGGGCAGTGTGTGCAGCGTCTCAAGAGGAATCAGGTTGATGCAACTCCCGTCCGCTACCACAAATTCCAGACAATTCAAGCTATGGAGCCCTTCGCGGGCCTCTTTGGCCTCCTGTCGGGCTTTGAACGCCTGATAGTACGTGGCAGCCACGGTTGGCAGGATCACAACCGAGCATAGGATTCCGAGGTAGGCATTCAGCTGTGGAGCCGTAATGGCAGGGAATATCACTTGAATTTCTCCATCAAGGATTAGGGCAAGGATTTGGGTAAGAATTCGGGGGTGAGCCTAGTATGGCATCCGCGGGCCGCAGGAGCCTCAGATGAGAAAATAAGAGGCGATGGCAAGTTCTGTGGACAACTCGCTGGGCCTCTACTTCAGCGTGCCTTTTTGCCGGTCGAAATGCACATACTGCAACTTCGCCTCCGGTGTGTATCCCGCCAGCAATCACGCCCTCTATGTCGATCGAGTGGTTGAAGAACTGAGCGGGGCCTCTGCGTGGGCTGCGGGGATGCAGGTTGAATTGCCGCGCCTGGTGGATACGGTCTACTTTGGCGGGGGGACGCCGGTGCTGCTTGCGCCTGAGTTAATTACGCAAATCTTTGCGGCAATTCGTGATCGGTTTGATTTGACGCCGGATGCGGAAATTACGGTGGAGTGCGCTCCGGGCCAGCTCTCCGATGCCGTGCTTGAAGCGATGGTCGCAGCCGGAGTGAACCGTGTTTCGCTTGGCGTACAGTCCTTCATCGATCGCGAGGCCAGCCTGAGCGGACGTCTGCATACGCGGGCTAAGGTGCTTGAAGATTTGCGCCGGCTGCGCGAGGCTGGGATCACGAATCTGAATCTTGATCTGCTTGCTGGTCTTGGAGAGCAAACCCTGGATTCATGGCGGGAGTCGGTATCGGTACTGATCGATACAGAGGCGCCGCATGCCAGTGTGTACATGCTCGAGATTGACGAGGACTCTCGCTTAGGCCGCGAACTTATTTCCGGCGGCGCGCGGTACAGCGCGGGGCTCGTTCCCAATGATGACGCCATTGCGCGGATGTACGAGGAAGCGGTGGTCGCTTTCGTCTCGGCGGGCTTGAAGCAATACGAGATTTCGAATTTTGCGCTTGCTGGCGCTGAGTCGAAGCATAACCTGCGCTACTGGCAGCGACGGGCTTATCTGGGACTTGGACTTGACGCCAGCTCGATGCTTCGTTCATCTGACGGGAGTGTGCTCAGGGCTACAACGACGGATGATCTAAGCGCCTATTTGAAGGGTGACTATCGGCATGAGACTTCGTGGCATGGCCCTGCGCAGCAGTTCGAGGAAACATGGTTTCTCGGACTGCGGCGCAATGCGGGAGTTGAAATAGCTGCGCTGCGAGCGGAGTTTGGCGATGATGCAGTAGAGCCGGCGATGGCCGTTGTTCATCGTTTGATGGAGGATGGTTTGCTTAGTGTTGAGGGTGGCAGAGTTTGCCTGACTCAGCGAGGACGCTTGATTTCGAACGATGTCTTTGCGGAGTTTCTGGGTCTCAATTCTGTTGACGATCTTGAGCCTGACGCTGTTGCTGCGGACACGATTTAGACTTGGTTGAAGCCGATGAAAAGCAGATCCTTCACTACGTTCAGGATGACAAACCATATGGAAGGAGATCCTTCCACGTTCAGGGTGACAAAATATTTGGAACTTTCGAGACAGGACACTAGCCAAACCTTACTATCCGGAGATATTTTTTGCCGACTTCCGTTGAATCCGTTATCGACCTTCGCAGCGACACGATCACAAAGCCAACCGCTGAAATGCGCGCTGCCATGGCTGCGGCTGAGGTGGGCGACGACGTCTATGGAGAAGACCCTACTGTCAATCGACTCGAAGCTCGCGCGGCTGAGATCTTTGGCCGTGAGGCTGCGGTGTTTGTGCCTACGGGCACGATGGGAAATCAGATTGCGATTCGACTGCACACTCGGCCTGGGCAGGAGATTGTCTGCGAGTCGCGGTCGCACATTCTGGATTGGGAGATGGCTACTGCGGCGAGCTTTTCAGGATGTCTGATTCGTCCTGTGGTTGCGGATCGTCCGGGAGTGCCGGGCGTGTTGACGTGGGCGCATATTGAGCCGGTGACTTATGCGAAGGGCAGCACGTTTCGCGCGGCGACGGGACTGGTCGAGATTGAAAACACAGCCAATCTTGCTGGTGGGACGGTTACTCCGCTGACTGTGCTGGAAGAGATATGGGCGGGCGCGCGGAAGCGCAGTCTGCCGGTTCATCTGGATGGGGCGCGCATCTTCAATGCTGCTACTACTCTGGGCGGGGACGTGTTTGCGAACGTGCGCACGCTCACGAGCGGGTTCGATACGGTGATGTTTTGTCTGTCGAAGGGTCTTGGTGCTCCGGTTGGGTCGATGCTGGTGGGCAGCAAAGACGCTATCGCGGAGGCTCGCGTGTATCGCAAGGCTTTGGGCGGGGGCATGCGGCAGGCTGGGGTGCTGGCTGCGGCTGGATTGATCGCGCTGGAGAAGATGCCGCTGCGGCTGCATGAGGATCATGCGAATGCGCACATGTTAGCCGAGACTCTGGCGAAGATACCTGCGGTCGAGATAGATCTTGAGGCTGTGCAGACTAACATTGTTGTCTTCAAGTTGAAGAGTTGCACGGCTTCAGAGTTAGTCTTCAGTCTCAAGAGTAAGGGTGTCTTGATAAGTAGTGTTGGCCCTCGCGCTGTCAGGCTGGTGACTCATCTCGATGTTGGCAGGGAAGAGTGCGAGCGGGCGGCAGGGATTCTCGTCGAAGAGCTCTCGAATTCTCGATGAAAACAGTTTGGGCGATCTAAGTCGCTAACAAAAACCCCCACTGGAGAATGGGGGTTTTCAGTTGGAGTTTTGATCGGCTTAGTTGCCTGACAGCAGGCTGGGTTCTTCAGGGGCGCGCAGCCTGACCAACCGGTCGATCGTGTACGGGGCTCGGTGGCTGCTTGTGTGGTAATGGCGTACCTGCAGCTCTCCGAGTAATCCGATGGCGAGCATCTGGATGCCTGCGACGATCAGGACTGCGGCTACGACGAAGAGCGGACCGTGCTCGTCCATCATGTTCTGGTGGGGATGGATGAGCTTGGAGATCAAGAGGAAGAGTGACAGGAAGCTGCCGCCGACGATGCCGAGCGATCCGATGCCGCCGAAGAAATGCAGCGGCCGGCTCATGTGCTTGAGCAGGAAGCGGATGGTCAGCAGATCGAAGAAGACGCGGAAGGTGCGGCCGATGCCGTAGTGGCTCTTGCCGCGCTCGCGGTTCACGTTCTTGATCGGAATTTCGCAGATGGAGGCACCGTACCAGGCGGCGAGGGCAGGGATGAAGCGGTGCATCTCTCCGTAGAGCGGGATGTTGTGGATGATTTCGCGACGGTATGCCTTGAAGGTGGTGCCGAAGTCGTGGATGTCTACTTCGGAGAGCTTGGCCATCAGCCAGTTGGCGCAGCGGGAGGGAATGCGGCGCATGACAAAGTTGTCAATACGCTCCTTGCGCCAGCCGGAGACTACGTCGTAGCCCTCTTCGAGCTTTTCGATGAAGGCGGGAATCTCGTTCGGATCGTGCTGCAGATCGCCGTCCATGGCGATGATGAAATCGCCGTTGGCGTTGTCGAAGCCGGCGGCGAGCGCAGAGGTCTGGCCGAAGTTGCGGCGCAGCTTGACCACGAGGACGCGACTGTCTACCGCGGCAATCTCTTCGAGCAGTTTATAGGTGCGGTCGCTGGAACCGTCGTCTACCAGGATCAGCTCGAAACTGTCGCCAACCTGTTCCATTACGGATTTGAGGCGGGCATAAAGGACTGTAACGTTCTCTTCTTCGTTGTGGAAGGGAACCACAATTGAGTACTTCGGCATATGTCTATTATAGATGCGCGAAATATAAAAAAGGCGTCAAAAGGGGTCGGTTGAGGGGCAAAGTTTACTTATTGATTACTGACGGGATGCTGTCAGCAGGGGTGGCGCAGGATAGTTTTCAAGCGTGACATCTCACGCAAGGAGAACAAGATGGCCACCGCAACCGCCCCGATGGAATCCGTGAAGACCCGCCGAGCCAATAACGCAGTCTGGTTCGAACTCCCTGTCAGCGAACTTAATCCTGCCATTGCTTTCTACGAGGAGGCGTTCGCCGTTGAACTGAAAACCGATGCCCGCTTCCCTGGAATCGCCATATTCCCTCGCTCCGATAACAATGCCGTGACCGGAGCTCTGGCTGAGTCCGGCAACGGCGCTCCCTCGACTGACGGAACAGTCGTTTACCTCAATTGCGATGGCGACCTGGATGGAGTGCTCAAGCGGGCGCTGGCCAATGGCGCTACCCTGCTCAAGGAAGTGGCGCAACTGCCGGGAGGCATGGGGTATATTGCGCAGTTTCGCGACCCTGACGGTAACCGGGTGGGGCTTCACGCTGCTTTTTAGTGCGGTGCTGCCGGTTATTTCTCTGCCGAGGTGTCATTGTGAGTGCACTGGAGACGCGGCGGGAGGTCTGTTTTTTCTTCTCGCTGCGTTAGGATGCGAACATCATGCGTCGGGCAGACCGCTTATTTCGAATCGTTCAGTTTCTGCGCGCGGGACGTCTTCAGACCGCGCGCGGACTGGCGGCCAAGCTCCAGGTCTCGGAGCGCACGGTTTATCGCGACGTGCAGGATCTCCAACTCTCTGGCGTGCCGATCGAGGGCGAGGCCGGAGTTGGGTACACGCTGCGGCGGGACTACGACCTTCCTCCACTTATGTTTGATCGCAGGGAAATCACGGCTCTCGTGCTCGGCAGCCGTATGGTTGCTGCCTGGGGAGACGCGGAGCTGGCTTCGGCTGCGAATGACGCGCTGCGCAAGATCGAAGCGGTGCTGACGCCCGCTCTGCGCGACAAGATCGACTCTGTCCGGTTGTACGCGCCGTCTTTCGCCATGCGCAGCTCCCAGGACGGAGCTACGCGTACCAACCTCGAGCTGCTTCGTGGCGCGATGGAGTCGAACCGTGTCGTCGAGGTAGGCTATTGCGACGAAAAATTGCGGGTCACCGAACGCCGCCTGCACCCGATGGCTTTGCTGTTCTGGGGGCAGGTCTGGACCCTCGTGGCCTGGTGCGAACTGCGGGTCGATTTTCGCAGCTTCCGGGCCGACCGGTTCAAGACGCTGCGGGTGTTGGAGGAGACGTTCACGCCGCAGCAGGGACAGCGTTATGAGGATTTCGTGGCCAGGGTGCGCCGTGAGCAGGAGAAATGGGAGGCTGGCGGCGGTTCGCGATGAGGCTGCTCGGATGGTGAGGCTGTTTTGCCGTCTGCCGCGCAGTATGGAGTGAGCCTGCTTGAAAAGGCTCGTGAAAGAGGCAAACTCATTGACTCTGAGCCTGTTACGGCGGAAATCATCTGGGAAAAGTTCTGAAGGGCTTGTGAGAACGGTTACGACTGTGTGCAGTTTCGGCTGGTTTGTCTTTTGTTTCATGCTGGCGAGTGTTGCCGTGGCTCGTGGCGATGCCGGTGGTCTTAAGACTATCGACAACCCCGGCGGCGGCCAGGTTGTCTATGGCTCGATGACCAACGTGACTTCGCAACGCGACGCGATGGCGGCGATGCTGAGGAACGTTCACAGCCACTTTGGCGACAAGCCGCAGATCGGCAAGTTTTTTCAGGCCAAGGGCAGTGATTCGATCGCTACTTTCTTCCAGCTTACGGCGAAGAATCAGGGCAACAAGCCTATCGCCGGGATGGTCATTATTTCGATTCCTCAGGGCGCGAAGGAGGGAGCGGCGGCGGTGCTGTACGATGATGCGGCGCGATTCGGAAAGACGCAGCCGGCGATGATGAAAGCTCTCAATCAGGCATGGCATCAGGAAAGCGCGAAGCTGGGGCCGGTGCATTCAGGCGGGTCGGGGGCAGGGGCGGGCCGATCATCGGCTTATAGCTCTGTTGGTAACGGGCCGGGTGGCGTCTTCGGGGTCAATGTCGCGCCGGATCAGTCTCTGTCGCAGCCGCTGCATCTGGCTACTGTGTCCGACAATAGCGGCAGTATTGGACTTCCGTCCGGATGGCGTATCACGGGCGGTGGAGGCGGCACGCTCCATGCTGAGGGACCCAAGGGCGAGTCCCTGCACATGGGCGTGATCTTCGGCAATAACTACGATCCGCGAACTCAGCAGGGCGCCAACATGATCAATTACATGCGCCGCGGTTCGACGCCGTTTACTGCCTGCGGCATGAGCAACGACCTGATCGCCGATTTTGAGTGTGTCGCGGGACAGAACCGGCAACGCCAACATCTGCCTCCGCTGTCGCTGCACGTCGTCAGTAGCAAGCTTGACCCGAGCAATCAACTGCAGGGGGCGTTTCTTTGCGAGACTGATTTCGGCGATGGAAAAGGGCCTATGATGACCAGCCTCCGCCTTGGCGCTCAGCGGATGGGGCCGGGTAACTGGATGATGACGGTAGGACAGGCGAATGTGCCGAGGAATCTCGCTGATGAGGAATGGCCGACGATGCAGGCGATGATCATGAGCTACCGGCAAAATGCAGCGGTAATTCAGGGGCAGACTCAGCAGATTATCAACCAGATCAACGCGAGGGCAGCGGCGAACAGGCAACTCGCCGATGCGAGAAGCCAGGCTAACGACGCGCACAATGCGCAGGTTGAGGCGACGTGGGATGACCAGGCGAAGCGCAACAAGGCTTTTGAGAACTACACGCTTGACCGGTCTGTTGTGCAGGATAACGATGTTCCCGCTCGTGGGACGTTTACCTATCCGACTGCGGACTGGCTGGTGAAGTCGGATCCGAATCGGTTTCAGTATGTTGCTACGCAGGATTTGCTTAAGGGAGTTGATTACTAGGTTGGGTTCTTGCGTGGGGGAAAGGCAACGGCGAAGGCGAAGACAAAAGCAGATTCCCTCCTGGCCGCATCGATGGCTGGTGGAACTTAGGTTCCATCAAAAATGATTCGCAGAGGACTCGCGTGAGGCCTGGTCTCCAAACACCTGGCTCGCTCGATCTGCTCTACGCAGGTCCACGCCCTTCTCTGCTCTTGACAACGCCTTCCGGTTTATCGAGGGAATGACAGAAAGAAAGGCAAGGACAAGGACAAAAGCAACAGCAGATCCTTCGCTGGGCTCAGGATGACAACCCTTGGTGGAGATTGAAGGAGATTCTTCTGGTCCCGGTGGATTGATTTGCTGGTGGGTTGGGGCGGATAGTATCGAGATGGCTACTTCCTTGTTGGAGCGGGCATGTCTCTTAGTACTGTATGGGTGGTTTGTTACTACTTGTGGTTTGGCTCGGAAGTCTTCATCGCTATTGCTACGCGGACTCGTCACAGCACCGGGAATGTGCGCGATCGTGGGACGCTGGTGCTCTTGTGGGTGGTGATTTTCTCGTCGATTACGGCGGGGATGTGGATCAGTGAGGCCAATGGGCCTAATGTTTCACTGGGCGCGAATGTGCCGGGCGGGGCGTACTGGCTCAAGCTGGCGACGCTGGTGATTTTGATTTCCGGGCTTGCTCTGCGCTGGATTGCGGTGATCAGTCTGGGGAAATCCTTCAGCTCGAACGTGGCGATCCACGAAACGCAGACAGTTCGGAAGACGGGCTTGTATCGCTGGATGCGTCATCCGTCTTACACGGGGCTGTTGCTCTGCCTGTTTGCTGTGGGAGCTCACACACGGAACTGGATTTCGCTGCTGGTGATTTTCATTCCGACGTTGGGGGCGCTTCTGTACCGCATTCAGGTAGAAGAGGTTGCTTTGCGTGAGGCTTTTGGGCAGGAGTACGTCGTCTACAGTCAGAAGACGAGCCGGTTAATTCCGGGCATTTATTAGAGTTGCGTCGGCGACTCGCGTATTCTGAGAGAGAGATGAGAGCGATCCAGATCACCCAGACCGGCGGCCCGGAAGTCCTCACCCTAACCGATCTACCTATCCCGGAACCGGGGCCAGGGCAGATCCTGGTCAAGATTGCGGCGATAGGCGTCAATTTTATTGAGATCTATTTCCGCGAGGGACGCTACAAGGCGCCGCTGCCTCGGATATTGGGCAGCGAGGCGGCGGGCACTGTCGTGACGCTGGGACCCGGGGTCGAAGGCTTCGCGGCCGGCGATGCGGTGGCTACGGCCGGCGCGATTGGCAGCTATGCGGAGTACGCGATTTGTCCGGCGTCCCAATTGGTGAAGGTGCCGGCTGGTGTGGACCTGAAGGTCGCTGCTGCGGTGATGCTGCAGGGAATGACGGCGCACTATCTGGCCTTTGCGACGTGGGTGCTGGTGCCGGGAGAGACTGCGCTGATTCATGCGGGCGCGGGCGGGGTCGGGCTGCTGCTTACGCAGATGGCCAAGGCCTGCGGAGCGCGAGTCATCACGACCGTCTCGACCCAGGCCAAGGCGGAGCTGTCACGGGGAGCCGGGGCCGACGAAGTGATCCTTTATACCGAGTCGGATTTTGAGGTGGAGACCAAGCGCCTGACGGACGGGCACGGCGTGGATGTGGTCTACGATTCGGTGGGCAAGACGACGTTTGAGAAGTCGCTGAACTGCCTGCGTCCGCGGGGGTTGCTGGCGCTCTTTGGCGGGTCGAGCGGAGCGGTGCCTCCGTTTGATCTGATTCAACTGAGCACGCATGGCTCTCTGTTTGTGACGCGCCCCACGTTGAAGGATTACACTGCTACGCGCGAGGAGCTGGAAGAGCGCGCGGGTGCGGTCTTGAAGTGGGTCGCGGAGGGCAAGCTCAAGGTGCGGGCCGAGCATACCTATCCGTTGAAGGACGCTGCCCAGGCGCATATCGATGTCGCCTCGCGGAAGACTACGGGTAAGCTGCTGTTGATTCCGTAGCTCGTTTCTGGGAACAACTGCCATGGCGGATCGTCTTATTCATTCTGAGGATCGAGTGTTCGTGCTGACTGGCGCGGGTATCAGCGCCGAGAGCGGGCTGCCTACGTTTCGCGCTTCGGATGGGCTGTGGGCAGGGCATCGGATCGAGGATGTTTGTACGCCTGAGGCGTGGGAGAACGATCCGGAGCTGGTGTGGCAGTTTTATTCTGCGCGGCGCGAGGCTGCGGAGAAGGCTCAACCGAATCCCGCACACCGGGCGCTGGCCGAGTTGGAAGAGCGGCTTGGCGGGGATGCGTTCTTTTTGTGCACGCAGAATGTGGACGATCTGCATGAAAAGGCTGGGTCGCGGCGTCTGGTGCACATGCACGGCGATCTTTTTACTTCGCGCTGCAGTGCGGAGTGCGGCAGGCCGCCGGCGGGTGATCGCGCTTTATATATGACGAAGGAGAGCATTGCGCGGTGCGGGTGCGGGGCGATGATGCGTCCGCATATTGTCTGGTTTGGCGAGACTCCGCTGGAGATGGACCGGATTGCGGACGAGCTGCGGCGGGCTACGGTGATGCTGGTGGTGGGGACTTCAGGGTCGGTTTATCCGGCGGCGAATTTTGTGCATTGGGCGCGACAGACCGGTGCGCGGAGGGTCTATGTGGGGCCGGAGGCTCCGTTGAATGCTACGGCGTTTACGCATGTGGTGACTGGGAAGGCTGGGGAGGTTTTGCCGGGGTTGCTGTCGATTGAGTGAGAGCCGTGGGCGTCGACATTGGTGAATCCCACCCTTGACAAAGTACGTCAGGGATGGGGCACCCGGCAACAGGCAACAGCAGATTCCCGTTGGGAATGACAGAAAGAAAGGCAAGAGCAAAGGCAACCGCAGATTCCCGTTGGGAATGACAGAAAGAAAGGCAAGAGCAAAGGCAACAGCAGATTCCTGTCAGGATGACAAGAGATAGAGACGAACTTCAGACTCCTAGAAATGGAAGCGGTAACGCACTTCGGCTGAGATCAGGCGCGGATCGTTCCAGTGGAATCCGCCGATGGTGAGGGAGTTGTCTTCGAGGACGCGATGATTGGTTACGTTGACGACGTTGACGGCGAGCTTCCAGTTGTCGCCGATCGCGGTTCCTGCGGCGGCGTCAAAGGTGGTGTGGGCGGGCAGGTATGGACCCTGGTAAGGGCTGCCGTCGGTGGGGTCGCGGCCGAGGCCGTTGGAGAATCCTGAGCCGTAATACACGTTGGACGAGAACCAGCTATGCATCGGCAGGTGAGCGGTAAAGCCTATGTTCAATGTATGGCGCTGATCATGGTCGACCGGGGCGTAGTCGAATCCTGCATCGCAGCCGGGAGATCCGGCGGGGGCGCAGATGAGGCCGCCGGTGAGGTTGCCACGCTGTTCGGCGATCTGGTTGGAGTAGGCGAGATGGAAGCGGCCGAGGTGGGTGAGCTCCGGGGAGCGCACAGTGGCTTCCCAGGCGCGGACGAGCGCGCCATCGACTGTGACCGGGAAGTAAATGTTGGACTCGCCGAGATTTGAGTGATCGAGGAAGTTGTTGACGCGGGTCTTGAAGGTGTCGACGTCGAGGACCCATCCGCTGGCCTTGCCGGGTAAGGGAATCTGGATGCCGAATTGATGCTCTTCGTCGCGCTCGCCGTGCAGGGGTGAGAAGGCGGTGTTGGTGTGGTTGGCGTAGGCGATGACTGGCCCGGAGACGGTGAGGAGCGGCGGGGCCTGGTAGAAGAGGCCGTAGAATCCGCGGAGGACCCAGCGGAGTTTGGGAATAGTGATCGAGGCTCCGAAGCGAGGATCGGCGTGGTTTTCGCTGACGTCGCCCTGAAAGCTTTGAAAGCGGAGGCCAGCGAGCAGGGTGAGCCAGTTTGTCGCCTGCCAATTATCTGAGACGTAGGTTTCCATCAGGCCGCCCGAGGCTGGCGAGGAGATGCGGAAGTTGGTTCCGCTGCCGTCGTTGAAGAGGGTGCCGAAGAGGTTGCTGTCGTGCTGTCCCCAGGCGTAGATGCCTCCGGCGAGGTTGTTATGACGCCACTCGGCGCGGAGATTGGCCTGCAGGCCTGCGTAGTTGCTGGTGCGGTCCCACGTGGTGGCGACGGGGAAGTCGGAGGCTTTGGAATCGTAGTTGGCGGTATTGGAGTGAAAGAAGGGCGAGAGCTCGAATGTAGCTCGCGGGCTCAGAGTGCGGGCCCAGGTGGCCAGCAGGAAGCTATCGCGCTCCGTCTGGCCATCGCGGAGTTGGCTGGAGTCGTAGTTCTGATTCTCCCAGCTGTTGGGGTCGGGGTCGAAGGGGACCTGGAAGTAGTCCTGACGGAGCTGGCCGACGATGCGGAACTGATCGCGCGGGCCGTGGTTGATGAGGACGGAGCCGAAGCCGCTCTGGCTGTTGGTTGCGTCGTGTAATACGGCTGCGACGGGTGGCTGGAGTCCGTATGCGGAGCGTGAGCCGGCGGCGCTTGCATACCAGGCGACGTTGGCTGTGTGATCTCCCAGGCTGAGCTGGGCGTCTCCGGTTTGCTGGTTGCCGCCGGAGAGGACCAGCTCGGCTTCGCGGTCGCGCTCGAAGCCGTTGCGAGGCAGGACGTTGAAGATACCGTAGGTCCGGTCACCTTCGTCGGCGGCATAGCTGCCGCGCTGGGTTTCGAGGGTCTCCATATCTTTGGGATCGATCTGCGGGCCGACGTTAGAGCCGATGTTGGTGTTGGGGATGGAGACGCCGTCGATGAGCCAGCTGGTCTGATGGCCTCCGCGCATGTGGAGCATGTCGTGGGTGATGTAGGCTCCGGGAACGTAGTCGGTGACGACGGCGAAGGAGCCGGCGCGGAGAGCGCCCGGGGTCTGTTCGATCTCGGCTCGACCTAGCAGCGTGGTGGGGGTTACTGAGTCGACCTGGGTGAGAGGGGCGCTGACGGTTACGGTCGTGTCCGGTGCCTGCACCGACAGCGCGATGTGGAAGACGGGGTGGGTTCCGGATTGGACAGAGATGAGTTCATCGGCCGACGCGAAACCGGGGGCATGCACCTGAAGACGATACAGGCCGAGAGGGACGTTGACGAGATCGAAGGCTCCCTCGGCATTGGTTTTCGCAGTGAGGACGAAGCTGGAATTTGCTGCGCGTAGGGTGACTTCAGCATTGTTGATTGGGAAGTGCTGCGGGTCGTGTACGACGCCGCGGAGCGTAGAAAAAACGGTGGCCAGGGCCGACATAGATGCCAACAAAAACAGGATCGCGAACGTTGCGCGCAAACGCATGAGAATCTCCGGAATGAGGAAAGCCAGGACGGGAAGATGGGGCCTTTTTCTCGGCAGCGGATTCGTTTTCTTCCAGTGTCGAAGCGACGCATGGAAAACGAGAGGCTGTTACGCTGACGAACCGAGAGAGGGTGGGAATTGCTAGAGAATTTCGGAGGGGGGAGGGCCGCGTTTGGGCTGGGCGCGACGTTCGCCGATGGTGGCGGGGATGGTGGATAGAAGTATCGACCGATGCTCGAGGGAGATTCTGAGCAGACTGTTAGCGGCTGCCGTGGTTGCGAGCTGTGAGGCGGTGGATGCCAGGGTGTGAGGCCAGCATGGGCAGCAACCGGTTCCGGAAACGCTCGTTTGAGTGCCAGTGTCCTGCGAAACCATGCCGCAATGGTGGACGCCGTTGCGACGGCAGCAGGCGGGCAGGCGCGATTCGTCCACTTTGCCCGTCCAGCCAGAGGCTAAGGCGCCCGTTGGGACTGAGGCCCAGACTGGTCCCAAGCTGAGAACCAGTGTGAACAATATGGAGAGAATTCGCCGCATCCGCCTCTATCCTATTACAGGTCTCATGCTATCCGTTCCTCAGGTATTATCAGAAACACGCGGAGGTTGAATAGTGGGCAGCGCTAAGAGCGCCCGCATTTAATTCCGTGATTGACTCAATCTACATACTCGCCAAAAGGAAGTCTCGTGCCAGGTTTCGCCCCGTCCCCGACGCTCTCAGCTTCTTCGTCTTCGTCACGACCGATGCGCGTGGCCATATTTGGCTTTGGCACTGTCGGCAGCTCTGTGGCACGGATCCTTGTGGAATCCGCACCGGCGGGGCTGGAGTTGACGCATATCGTCAATCGCAATGTTGCGCGCAAGCGGGTTGACTGGGTGCCAAGCTCGATCACCTGGAGCGACGATCCCGAGTCGGTGCTGTCGGCGCAGGGTGGTGCGGATGTGATCGTGGAGCTCGCCGGCGGTCTGGAGCCTGCGGGTAGCTGGGTGCGCGACGCGCTGGCCGCGGGTAAGAGCGTGGTGACAGCGAACAAGAAGCTGATCGCCTTCCATGGGATGGAGCTTGAGGAGCTTGCAACGGCTAATGGCGCGCATTTGCTCTACGGGGCGGCGGTTGCAGGGGGTATTCCGGTGATTCCAGGTCTGGAGCATGGGCTGGCTGGGGACCGGGTGGAACGGGTTGAAGGGATTCTCAACGGGACTTGCAACTTCATTCTCAGCAACATGGAGATGGGGGTGGATTATGCGCCGGCGCTGGCGGAGGCGCAGCGATTGGGCTATGCCGAGGCCGATCCAACGGAAGATGTGGCGGGGTATGACGCTCGGGCGAAGCTTTCCATCCTGATGAGGCTTGCGCTTCGCGCCCAGGTGCATCCTGAGGATATTCAGACGTGCCCGATTACGGATGTTACGGCGATCGACTTTTCGTATGCCAAGGATCTCAATTGCACGATTCGGCAGATTGCCCGGGCTGAGCGCGTTGGTAACAGAGAGACGGGACATCTGGCGGCTACGGTGCGTCCGATGCTGGTGCCGCTGAGCTCTCCGCTGGCGTGGTCGCGCGGGACGGAGAATATGGTCGTCACGACGGGGCATTACGGCGGGGATGTGGTGTTTTCCGGACATGGCGCGGGAGGGCATCCGACGGCGGTGGCTGTAGTGAGCGATCTGGTTGGGCTGGCGCAGGGGTCTTGCCGCATTGCTATCCCTTCAACGCCGGCGAAGGTGGGGACGGAGCTTGAGGTGCCGCACTATATTCGCTTCACGGTGAGCGACAGGCCGGGGATCGTCGCCGGGATTGCGGGGGCGTTGGCGAGGGAGAATATCAACCTCAACGCGATACTGCAGAAGCCGGGTTTTCCGCTGGATCGATTGCCGTTCGTGGTTACCGTGGAGCCTTGCCGGACCTCGGCGCTGAAGCGGGCTCTGGTGGAGATTGGGCAGATGCCGGCGTTGCTGGAGACGCCGCTGGATTTGCAGATGCTGGAGAAGTGAGCGGAAGGTATTGTGCTAGAGTGTGAATAGGTAACACTTGGGAGCACTTGTTATGTCTGCAACCCCTACGACCAGTCTTAAGCTTGATGGCGAGATGAAGGAGCGCGTTCAGCGGCTTGCTGCGGCGCGCCGTCGAACGGCGCATTGGGTTATGCGAGAAGCTGTAGAGCAGTATGTCGAGAGGGAAGAGAAACGAGAAAAGCTCCGGCAGGATGCACTTGCGGCCTTTGCCGATTATCAAGACACTAACTTGCACGTTACAGCCGAAGAAGCTGATGCATGGCTGGCGAAGCTGGAAGCCGGCGAGGATGCTCCAGCACCTGAATGCCACGTCTAAAGTGGTCCCGAGCAGCCATCGCGGATATAGACCGCCTTCGCGCGTTTCTGATTCCCAAGAGCCCAGAGGCTGCGCAGCGTGCGATTCGAGCTATTCGTCAAGGTGTCAAGGTGCTTGGCAAGCATCCTGAGATAGGCCGGCTGCACGAAGAGTTGCCAGCGGATTTTCGCGAGTGGATTGTCGAGTTCGGCAATGCGGCTTATATCGTTCTCTATCATTATGACGATAGGGAAGTTGTGATGCTGGCTATCCGTCACGGGCGTGAGGCTGGATACTGAGTGTCAGAGATATACGATGATAGCGATCGATACGAATCTTACTCGATTTCAAACGAAGGCAAAATGATTATTGTGCAGGCAGGAGAAGGCGCGCGGCTGCGAGAGAGGCGCGCACTCTCTCTGTAGAAACCGCTCTCGATGGGTCAGCTTTGATTGCGTCGTAGGCTGGAGCGACCTGCTCCTGAAGCCATGTTTCCAGCGCTCGTTCGTGCAATTGCAGGTGCGCAATCCGTCGCGGATGACCTCAGTGCTCCTAAGTAATTTCATATCTTTGCAGGGCCGGTGCTTTCTCGGATTACCAGTTCAGGTTGCATGACTACTTCTGCGGATAGCTCAGTCTTGTCTGGATTGGCGATTCTTTCGAGGAGGATGCGGGCGCCTAGCTTGCCCATTTCGTTGAGGGGTTGGCGGACTGTGGTGAGGCTTGGAGTGCAGAAGGCGGCGGACTGGATGTCGTCGAATCCGACTACGGAGACGTCCGTTGGGACGCGGAGGCCTGCTTCGGCGAGGGCGCGGATGGCGCCGATGGCGGCGATGTCATTGAAGCAGAAGACGGCGGTGAAGTTGCGGGTCTTTTCGAGCAACTGCTTCATCGGGATGTAGCCGATTTCGGGAGACATGGGGTGGTGGCCGGCCTGCTCGCTCCAGCCACCCGATCCGTTGCCGTTGGTGGTGGAATCAATGCGCGTGACCAGGTCGGGGTCAATTTTGATGCCGAGGGTGGCGGCGGCTTTTTCGATGCCTTCCCAGCGGAATTCGGAGTCGGGAATGGCTTTGGGGCCGCGCATGAAGGCGATGCGGCGATGGCCCAGTTCGTGGAGGTGTCCGAGCGCCATCTCAACGGCTTTGAGGTGGTCGAGGACGATGTGGGTTACGTTTGGTTCGCTGCCGTGGGCGGAGATGGCGACGACGGGGACGGGGACGTCGATTTCCGCCGGAGTGTTCAGGAGCAGGAAGCCGTCGACGGCGCGCTCAACGAGCATGCGGGGATATTCCTGCATGAGTTCAGGACGCCAGTCGTGGCAGGCGGTGAAGTAGAAGTATTTGGCTCGGGTGAGTTCTTCGACTACGCCGCTCATGACGCGGGTGAAGTAGCCTTCGCTGAGGTCGGGAGCAAGGACGCCGACGCTCATGCTGCGGCTCTGGCGCAGGGAGCGGGCGAAGTAGTTGGGGCGGTAGTTCAGTTTTTCGGCGGCGTCGAGGACGCGCTGGCGTGTTTCTTTGGGGATGGATTTTGCCGACGGGGAGTTATTGAGGACCAGAGAGATGGTGGTCTGCGATAACTGCAGATGCTCGGCGAGCATCTTTAAGTTGACGTGCCCTGGTTTGGGGTCGGACTTCGCCTTGGGCATCCATGATTTGTAACAGAATTCGACGATTCAGTAAAAGGCTTTTCCAGAGGGGATTGGCGTGTGCGTTGGGTAGACGTTTTCTCATTTTGACTAATGGCGCACATACGACGAGCCGGAGAGACGTCTCTCCGGCCCGTCAAATACTCGCACGGTGGATCGCTCATTAGTCCTCCATGATTTGGGTGGAATTACCGTTTTGCACCCTGATGCTCTGGCTGGGCAGGCTTGCCGGTGCCAGTGTTGCCCTGTTGGCCAGTGCCAGTGTTGGATTGCTGCTGCTGGCCGGTTTGGCCTGGTTTGCCGCCCTGCTGCTGTTGAACGTTCGTCGGATTGGGGTTCATTTGGCGATCTTCAGGTTCTTTGGTCATTACCATTTTCTCCTGTTTAGGCAGCCGCGTCTCATGTGGCAATCAACGCCGCTGACCTATGATAAGAAGCCGTCTTGTTGTGTCAGGTTGTCCGGGAAGTGGGGTTTTGGAAGCTATATTGTGAGTTACATTTCGATATCTATCTAACATATAAAACTGTGCATGATACTCCGATACCGGGTAGAGCTGGCAAATCTCATGTGAGGGTGAAGCAGGGTCGCATGTGTATGAATGTAAATGCGATGATGTTCAGCAGGTGCAAGGGATATTGCTCTTATCAAAACTGATGTTGCTACCAGAATCCGAGCCGGCGATAGATATCGATGTTATGTGGAACTAACTATTCGACTTAGTTGTCTCCCAGGCTTTGGCGTATTTCCAGCTTGTGTAGGAGGAGTGATAGAGGTGGAAGAGAAGTCCTTCGCGGCCGTCGAGAAATCCCAGGCGGAAGATGTAGTTCTTGATGAATGTGAGAACGGGATTGACGAGTGTCATGCCGACGAACTCGAAGAGGCCGCGGCAGTTGCGGCCTTTGCGCAGAACAAGCGGGACGCTGGCTGAGCTGTAGCGATTCATGTGTTCTACGTAAAGCGCGACGGTTGGGTATTGGTAGTGCAGCAGATCGCCGTGGAGTTTGCCTTTAAAACCGGACCATTTGGGGGTGGCGTGTGGTTCGGTGTCCTCGGGAAGGCGGGCGGTGCCGTGGCGGAAGAGGCGAAGTTTGTAGTCGGGGTATTGGCCGCCGTGACGCATCCAGCGGCCGAAAATCTGATTGCGGCGAGGGACCCAGTAGGCGTCGAATTCAGGTGATCCCGCGATGAGCGCGCGAATTTCCGATTGCAATTCGGGGGTCATGACTTCGTCGGCGTCGAGCGAGAAGATCCACGGTGAGGTGCATTTGTCGATGGCGGAGTTCATCTGAGGGCCGTAGCCCTTCCAGGGTTCGGGGAAGACTTTGACGCCGAACTGGTGGGCGATGGCGATAGTGTCGTCGGTAGAACCTGAATCCACGAGGACGAGTTCGTCGGCCCACGCCACGCTGGGCAGCGTACGGCGAAGATTTGCCGCCTCATTGCAGGCCAGAATGGCGATGGAGATTTTCATCGGGCGAGGGTTCAGGAGACCGCCTGTTGGTCTTCGATGAGGCGCTTGAGGAGTGGGCCGAGGGTTTCGCCGGTCTTGGCAAGGACGAAGCCGTTTGGGGTCAGGTCGAGTTTGAAGCTGGTGCTGCGAGCTGAGATCCAGATCTGCCGCACGGGCGCGTTGGGCGAGATCACAAATTTTCCGGCCGGCTCTTCGAAGACGACGTAGAGTGCGCCGGCTTGTTCCTCGACCTCGAAATTCCCTTCGTCTTCGGCAGCGTACAGTTCGCGCTTGAGGTCTTCGATGGCGGCGTCGGCGGCCTTGCAAAACTCTGTTTCGTCAGTCATTCCGCCAGTGTACCAACTTGGGTTACCGGTTTGCGCTGTGTATTGAAATCGGGTAATGGGTCAATTTGAATAAGTGCTCGCCTCAGCGGCTATAGTTCATTGATTATGTGTTGCTGATGTGCGGGCCGCAACAATGACCATCTCGACTGGAGTAATGCTGGCCTCGAATTCTGAGGATGGTATAAAGAGCCAAGAGATTCTGGGATAGGGGACTTTATGCCATCGATAGTGCTGGGGAGATTTCTGTCTGGTTGGGTGGGGCGAAGCTTTTACCTTGGCCTGGTTGCTGTGGTGCTTGCGGGCAGCGCTCGTGTGGCGCGTGGAGCGGAGCTGATTCAGCCAAAGGTGATGGTGATCGCCACTTACGAGACGGGCAAGGATCGCGGGGATATTCCGGGTGAGCTGCAGTATTGGGTGGAACGGGAGCATCTGGACCGGGAGATCAAGGTGCCGGGAATCGATCATCCGATTCTGACCAACGGTACGGGTTTGTACGCGATGATCAGCGGGACGACTTCGCGATGCGCGGTGCAGATGATGGCGCTGGCGATGGATTCGCGCTTTGATTTGCGGCACACATATTTTCTGCTGAGTGGGATTGGCGGGGCTGATCCGGCGCGGGTTCCGGTGGCTGGGGCGGTGTGGGTTCGGCGGGTGGTGGATGGCGATCCCGCGTTTGAAATTGACAGTCGGGAGACTCCTGCTGCGTGGCCCTACGGGACGATTGCGCTGGGGGCGACGGAGCCGGGGAAGGTGCCGGCGAATTTGGAGTCGGCGCCGGCCGCGGGTGTTTCGGATGATGGAGCGGGCGGCGTTGGGCGGATTGTCTACACGCTGAATGGTTCGCTGGCGGACTGGGCTTATGGGCTGACGAAAGATGTTGCGATTCCGGATACTGCCGGGCTGGAGGCGCATCGGTTGAAGTTCAAGGAGTTTGCCGAGGCGCAGAAGAAGCCGTATGTGATGGAGGGCGATAGCCTGGGGACCGACCACTTCTGGCATGGGGCGACGATGGCGCAGTGGGCTCGGGACTGGGTGAGGTTGTATACGCGGGGGACCGGGGTGCTGGCGATTTCTGATTGCGAGGATCAGGGGATCGTGCTGGCGATGTCTGAGCTGGACAGGCTGGGGAAGGTGAACTTTGGACGACTGCTGATTTTGCGGACGGCGAGCAATTATGTGCTGCCGCCGAAGGGTGTGGCGGCGGAGAAGAGTCTGTTTGAGAATCTGGCGGATTCTCCGGGGTATGTGCCGGCGCTGGATGCGAATTACCGGGTGGGGAGTGTGGTGGTGGCGGCAATTTTGAAGGATTGGGGTAGGTATGAGGGAAGCGTGCCTAAATAATCGAGTGCTGTGAGCCCAGGTCTCAGAGGCGAGACCTGGGGCACCCGAATTCTTAGAAGGGGATGTCGTCGTCGGTGATCTGGGTGCCGGCGTAGTCGTCACCGCCGGATGGGCGCTGGTCGAAACTGGCGGTATTGCTGCGCTGGGTGTAGCCGCCGGGGGACGTGCTGCCGCCTTCTTCGCCGCGGCCTGAGAGCAGGGAAAGGTCGCCGACTACGATTTCGGTGCGGTAGACCTTTTTGTTGGTCTCTTTGTCGTCCCAGCTGCGGGTGGTCAGGCGGCCTTCGACGTAGAGTTTGTTCCCCTTCTTCACATAATCGCGAACGATTTCGGCGAGCTTGCCGTAGGCGGTGAGGTTATGCCATTCGGTGCGCTCCTGGAAGTTGCCCTGCTGGTCTTTGAATCTTTCGCCGGTGGCGATGGAGAAGTTGGCGACGGGCTGGCCGCTGGGCAGAACTTTGATTTCCGGATCTTTGCCGACGTTGCCGAGAAGGATGACTTTGTTGACGCTTTTTGCCATTAGATTGCTCCGTGGTTTGAAGGAAAAGGATAGCAGAGATGGCGTGGTGGAATACGGTGCGGTGCGGTGCCCCTCGGTTTTTAATGATCAGGGGGTTTCCAATACCAAGGCTGAAGCGTTGGCTTACCTAAGGCATGGCATTTCCCAAGCCCGCCCTGCGTGGGATTGTCGAACCCACCCTTGCCGCAAAGTGCGCGTCAAGGATTGAATCGCTGAAAAGCAGATCCTTCACTGCGTTCAGGATGACAAAACATATGAGACGAACTTCAGACTCGGGACACTAGAGTTTGCTGGAGAGGCTGCGTTTGCGCAGCCATTTTGCTGCTCCCAGGACGGTAAGCAGCAGGCCGAAGGGGAGGCACATGCCAGCGACGATGAGGGCGAGCCAGCCGGCGTTGGAATGGGCTCCTTCTACGCCTACGCCGCCCAGAACGGTTAGCAGTAGGAGGAAGGAAACTACGCCGATCGCGAGGATGAGTCCACCGCCGCGGAGAAGCTGGGTTGTTCCGTCGTCCTGTTGAGGGGCTTCGTCGCTAGGCATGGCGGGTTATCCCAATGCCAGGTGGAGCATGACGTAGGTGATGACGCCCGTTACGGAGACGTAGAGCCAGATGGGGAAGGTCCAGCGAGCGATTTTGCGGTGTATGGGGATGCGTCCGCTGAGGGAGAAGAAGAAGGTGATCAGCACCATGGGCAGGGCGATTACTGCCAGCAGGATGTGGCTCGCGAGGAGCCATAGGTAGGGGGTGCGGAGGGCGGCGTGGAGGGGGTAGCGGACGTCTCCGTGGAGAGCGTGGTGGCAGATGTAGCTGATCAGAAAGAGCGTCGAGAAGGCGAAGGCGGTGAACATCGACGCGCGGTGGGCGGCAATGCGCTTGGCGCGGATGAAGGTGTAGCCGATGAGCAGTGCTGTAGCGCTCAGCCCGTTCAGAAGCGCGTTCAGAGCGGGGAGGAAGGTGAAGCGGGTTCCGCCGGCGTCTGCCGCGGGGTGTAGGTAGATGAGCCAGAAGAGGAAGAGTGATGCGCCGATGCTGATGGCGATGATGGCGCCGATGGCTGGGCCAGTGCCGGCGGGCGGATTCTTCGGGAGATTTTTGGTTTGCGTATTCATGTTCTTTAAGAGGGACCTTTTTACTTAATTGTTGCGGCCAGCATGAGACCGGTGAGCAGCAGCGGGAGGTAGATGACGCTGACTTTAAGCAGATCGCGGGCAAACATTCGGCTTTGGGTTTCGCTGGTGGCTCGCAAGATGCGGCTGAAGCGGATGGTGTATCCGAGGTAGAAAAGGCCGAGGATGGTGGCGAGGATCGCGTAGGTCATGCCGGCCATCCCCAGCCAGTAGGGAGTGAGGCTGACGGGGATCATGATGACGGCGTAGACGAGGGCTTCGATGACAGTCGAGAGGCCGTCGGGCTGGACAACGGGGAGCATCTTGATGCCGGCGCGGCCGTAATCCTGGCGGTAGAGCCAGGCAATGGCCATGAAGTGGGGGAACTGCCAGACGAAGAGGATGGCGAAGAGCGCCACGCCGGGCCACTCGATCTGGCCCCGGGCAGCGGTCCAGCCGAGAAGCGGGCCGGCGGCTCCGGGAAAGGCTCCGAGGAATGTGGCGAGGGTGGTGACGCGTTTGAGCGGTGTGTAGATTGCGACGTAGGTGAAAACGGTGAAGAGGGCGAGGCCGGCGGTGAGCAGGTTGGTGAAGCGCTCGAGCCAGAAGCCGCCGAGCGCGACCGCTCCCAAGCCGAGGATCAGGCCCTGAGTCAGCGAGATGCGGCCGGAGGCGATGGGCCGGTTGGCGGTGCGGATCATTTTGGCGTCGGACTTGCGCTCGATGGCTTCGTTGAGGGCGCTGGCTCCGGCGGAGACCAGGGCAACGCCTACGAGGGTTTCGAGGAGGCCGCTCTGGAAGCTGGATATGCCTGAATTCATCGATCCGAGGTAGAAGCCCGCCCAGGTGGTCACCAGGACCATCGCTGTGACTTTGAATTTGAAGAGCTCGCGCAGGTCGCCTATGAGGGTGGCGGTGGCTCCGGGGGCGGGGTGGAGAGAGAGCGCGTGCTCAGTGGTCACCGCTACGGGTATTCCGGCTTTTGCGGCTGTGGGAGCGGTGGACATGAAGGGTGGGAAACCTCGCGCGTGGCTGTCTTGATGATAGCAAGAGGCGGGTTGTGGGGGTTCCGGAGTGTGAGAGTGGCGGAGATTTGTTAGACCCACCCTAGCCGCAAAAACAAGGACGCGGCGAGGGTGGGGCACCCACATCCTCGCCTGGTGAAGTGAAGACGACTCGGTCTCACTTTTGAAGTGGGGTGTTCGGGCTAGAGGCTTAGCTTTTGGCGGAGGGTCTGGGCTACGTCTTCGGGGGTGAGGGTATCGACGGGGATAGAGAGGTGGGCGAGGCGGTAGAGGGGAAGGCGACGCTGGTAGCGGGCTTCGAGGTTGGGGCGGTCGGCGAGGACCGGGCGGTCGGCTTCGGTGCCGTGGCAGCGGACGAGGATGGTTTCGAGGGAGGCATCAAGGTGGACAAGATGCGTGCCGGGAGTGGAGAGCAGGAGGTCGCGCGTGCGAGGGTCTTCGATGGCTCCGCCGCCAAGGCCCAGGACAAGGCGATCCTGACCGGTCAGTTGCCGGATGGTCTGGTGTTCGAGCTCGCGAAAGTGGGGCTCGCCGTGAGTGCGGAAGATTTCGGCGATGGAGAGACCGGCGGCCGCTTCGATTTCGTCGTCGACGTCGCGGAAGGGCCAGTTCAGGTCCAAGGCGAGGAGCCGGCCTACGGTGCTTTTGCCGGCTCCCATAAATCCGGTGAGGACGATGCGCTGTAGTGGAAGATGAAAAGAGTCCGCTGGAGAACCCGCGACTTCCGGCTGGGGCACGATCAGACCTCGCCGCGCTCGATGGCCAGCTCGATTTTGGCCCACAGGTCGGATTGAGGCTCTTCTTCGGTTGGAATTAGCTGACGGGCTGCTTCGGCGATGTATTCCAGGTCGCGAACCAGGGACCGGCACCGCTCGCAGGTGAGCATGTGCGGATCGCTCTGCAGATCTTCGCCGGCGCCGATGCGCTCGGGCATACGCGCCTGAAATTCGGCGCATTCCCGATCGGCCCGATCATTCACAACATGATCGTTCACGGAAGGACTCTCGAATTGGGGTGCAGGTTCGGATGCGACTTTGGGATCAGCGAGTCTGATTCCATTTGCTTCGGTCATTTGGCCATCTCCTCATTAGCGGGAGCGCGGAGCGCTTCACGCAACTTCATTCGGGCCTTGTGCAGCTGGGATTTCGAATTGCCAATGGAACAGTCAAGCAAAGTCGCGATTTCATTGTGTTCGTATCCTTCGATATCGTGCAGGACGAAGATTAGACGATACCCGGCGGGAAGATCCTCCACGGCCTTCTCCAGTGTCATACGGTCGATTGACCCGGTCAAACGCAGATCCGGCGCGCCAAAACTGCGCGTTGGTCCGTACTCGGGCGACGGATCGAGCGCTTCATCCAGTGAGATTAGATTCAGACCCTTCTTGCGAAGATGCATCAGGACGACGTTGATGGTGAGCCGATGCAGCCAGGTGGAGAAGGCCGAATCGCCGCGAAATGTCGCAATTTTTCGATGCAGCTGGAGGAAGGATTCCTGGGTAAGGTCTTCGGCCTCAGCGATGTTGCCGAGCATGCGCAGGCAGAGCGAATACACGCGCCGCTTGTGTTGGGAGTATAGCTGGGCGAAGGCTGCATGATCTCCCGCCTGTGCTCTGGCGAGAATCTCAGCGTCGGGGGAGAGGGGCGGCGGCGGAGTTGCAGAAACGGGCGTGGCAACTGCGGCCGATGGAGGAGGATCTGCAACATGATTCTGGATTTGACCCTGTATCGGATCGGCGGTCGCGCCGGGCTGCATATCCTGGTCCCCTTTGGTTGGTAGGTCCGATTTTTGATCCACGGCAACCCTTTGCGCACTTTGTATGTTGTCAGACATGCCTGCAACTACCGAGGCGTGGGCCGCTGCTTTGTTCAAGAGTGTTACTTTGACTTGGCTGTGACTCAAAACGTTTCGATTCCTTAGCGAACCAGGAACCAACACCGACATTCCAACCCTATCAGGTTGCGGGGTTGAGGGGGAAGGGTTCACCACCAAGGTCCGGGGAGCATTTGATCCGGCGCGATTCGCTTACGGTTATTAGTATAGGGAGCAGAACTGAAGCGAACTGGACTGCGGCGTGGCGAGGCCGACTTGTATGATGTACCGAATCTATCGGGTCCCCCGGCGCGCTTCGCGGCGGGCATACCGGCAACAGGCAACATCGTTCGCTTAATGGCGTCTGAAGCGAATGGGGGATCTGGAGTTTTTCTGTTCATGGCGACTGCGAAAAAGGGGCAAGCGCACCGGCTGAGAATCCGCGTAAGCGCCCTGTTTTTCGCGTGGCTTCTGACGGGCCATTCCGCGCAGGCAATTGGCGTTTCTTCTCTCCTTTCGAACGGGAGCCTACAGAGCGAGAGTGCACAGGCTGGGGCCGCCGACGCGGAGGCTTCATTACAGGACGGGCCCCTGGAGGCGAGTAAGGGCGGCCTCGATTTGTGGGAAGGGAAGCAGGTTCTGCGGATTGAGTTTGAGGGAGTCTCGGCGTTGCGGCTTGCTCCTCTGCCTGCTGAGCTTGCGCAGCAGGCTGGCTCTCCGTTGAAGGGCGAGAATGTGCGCCAGAGCCTGCGAAGACTCTACGCGACGGGGCTTTATGACACGATTTCGGCGGACGGGAGTCTCGAAGGCGACGGCGTCGTGCTGGTGTTTCGAGGGAAGGCGCGGCTGTTCATCGGGAGTGTGACGGTGGAGGGCGCGAAGGGTGCTAACGTCAATTCCCTGCTGGTGCGGACAAGCCGGCTCAGCCCGGGTACTCGATTCACTTCGGCGAGTCTGGCTCAGGCGGAGACAGAGATGCGCCGCACGCTGGCTGAGAACGGCTTTCATGAACCGACGTTTTCGCACACGCTGACGCCGCACCCCGAGGATCAACTGGTCGACATTGCGTACAAGGTCGTCTCCGGCCCGCAGGCGAGGACGGGGGCAGTGGTGGTGGCGGGGGAGAGCGGACTTACGGAGACGGAGTTTCGACATTATGCGCATCTGAAATTGGGCAGGAAGGTCGATCGGGAGACGAGTGGCAATGCGCTCGATGGAGTGGTGAAGTATTACCGCAAGCAGCAGCGGCTGGAGGCCGATGTAAAGCTGCAGTCTCAGGAGTATGTTCCAGCGCAGAAGACGGTGGATTTTGATTTCTCTGCTAATCGCGGACCCATTGTGCATGTGCTTGTGGATGGGGTCAGCCTGAGCCAGGGACGAGTGAAAAAGCTGGTGCCGGTGTATGAAGAGGGTACGGTCGACGAGGACCTGTTGAATGAGGGTAACCGGCGATTGCAGAACTACTATCAGCGGCTGGGCTACTTCGACGTGAAGGTGCGGCACGAACAGAAACCCCCTACCTCGGATCTGGTGGAGATCGTTTATCACGTGCAGAGAGGGGCACGGCATCGGGTGGGAAAGGTCTTGCTCAGTGGAGCCAAGTATTTTGATCTGCCGACACTGGAAGAGCGGCTTAGTGTTCTTCCTCATGATGCATTCGATCGTCAGGGCATCTACAACCAGTCGCTGGTGAATGTCGATGTGGGTTCTCTACAGGCGATTTACCAGAACAACGGCTTTTCAAATGTGAAGGTGACGCCTGAGATAAAAGACGCCGATAATCAGGGCCAGACGACGGTCAGCGGCAAATATGTCGAGCTGGATGTGATTTATCACATCGAGGAAGGTAGTCAGCAGCGCGTGCATTCGGTGCGGCTGGAGGGGGCGGAGAAGCTGGACTCGGCAGCGCTGACGGGCTTGCTCAATACGGCTCCGGGGCAGCCTCTTTCGCCGGAAAGCCTGGCAGGGGACCGCGATACGCTGCTCACCTACTACCTGAGCAAAGGGTTTGACCAGTCGCAGATCGAGTTGACGCAGACGCAGGAAGCCGGCGATCCAGCGCAGGTGAACATTACTTTTCACATACGGGAAGGGGAACAGGTTTTTCTGCGACAGGTGCTGATCAGCGGGTTGCACTACACGCGTCCGAGTACGATTGCCCGCGGGATCACGATGAAGGAAGGCCAGCCGCTCAACCAGACGGCCCTGGTGGACACGCAACGAAACCTGTACGAACTGGCGCTCTTCAATGAAGTGAATCCGGTTATTCAAAACCCTACGGGGGAAGAGCCGCGCAAGACTGTGCTGTTGCAGATGACGGAGGCGCGGCGGTGGGATCTGAGCTATGGTCTGGGCTTTGAGGTGCAGACGGGTACGGTGAACGGATCCACGGTCAATAATCCCAACGGAGCGACTGGGGCGAGTCCGCGTGTGCTGCTTGAGGTGAGCCGCAACAATCTATTTGGCCGCGAGCAGACGGCCTCGCTGCGCGCGACGTATGGATTGCTGGAGCAGCGCATCAATCTGCTTTACCAATACCCCCACATTCGCGGTAACCATAACTTCAGCATCAGTGTCGCCGGCGGCTATAACAACAGCCAGGATGTAACTACCTACAGCGCGTCGAAGCTGGAGGCTAGCTTGCGTTTGACGGAGCACTTCAACGGTGAACATGAGTTGCTCAGCAAGGCGAATACATTCATCTATCAGTTCATTTTCCGCCGGGTGAAGGTAGATGCCAGCAGCATCCAGGTGCCGGTGGATGAGATTCCTTTGCTTTCTCAGGCGGTGCGCGTGGGCGGCCCGAGCTTCAACTGGATTCGCGACACGAGGGATGCTCCGTTGGATGCTCATAGGGGAACTTATACGAGCTTTCAGGAGTTTATCTCCTCGTCGAAGTTTGGTTCTGAGGCGGACTTTAATCAACTGGATGTTTCTAACTCCAGCTATTACCGGTTGGACAAAGGCAAGGTCGTGCTGGCGCGCAACACCCGTTATGGACAGGAGCGCGCTTACGGAGCACCGGCCGAAGAGTTGATACCGCTGCCGGAGCGGCTTTATGGCGGCGGCGGCAATTCGCATCGTGGCTTTGGCATCAACTCTGCGGGGCCGCGCGATCCGCAGACGGGCTTTCCGATCGGCGGGGCTGGAGTCTTCATCAATACAACTGAGTTGCGGCTGCCTCCGCCGACGCTGCCTTATGTCGGCAAGACGGTGAGTTTTGTGCCTTTTCACGATATGGGGAATGTCTTCACCAACGCGTCGGATATCTGGCCGAGCTTCTTTCGTTTTCGCCAGCAGGACCGAGAGGGGTGCCGCAATCTGACTCCGGGAAACCCGACAGGTCCTGTGACTTCAACGGGTCAACAGGGCACGTGCACGTTCAACTACTTTTCTCATGCGCTGGGTCTGGGACTGCGCTATCGCACGCCAGTGGGGCCGATCCGCGTGGATTTCAGCTATAACCTGAATCCGCCGATTTATCCGGTGACCTATGATGCGGTCAAGCAGATGAATCTTGCGAATCCGTATGTGGGCGAGGGAGCCCACTTCAACTTTTTCTTCAGCCTGGGGCAGAGCTTCTGATGGGTAGCGGGCTTCATGTCCGGATCAGGATCCCACGTCTCAGAATCGAGACGTGGGGCACCCGCTTGTTTGTGGGTTTGATCATGCTAGTTTCTGCCCGATCGACCTGGGCGCAGGAGGATGCAACGGTCACCGCTGCTCCCATTGCGACTGCGAAGTTGCAGGAACTGGATCGCGTGATCGCGGTGGTGAACAATCAGGTGATTCTGGCCAGCGACCTGAATGTGGAGCTTCGGTTGTTTCGTTTGCTGCCGATCAACGATCGCCGCGATTCTTCGCCGCCCAAGGCGCTCGAACGGCTGACGACACGCGCGTTGATCGAACAGCAGATTTTGCAGGAAGATCCGCATGGGTTGGAGATTGCTCCCAAAGATCTGGAAGATTCGCTGACTGAGTTGCGGCAGAACCTGCCGCAGTGCAAACACACCGACTGCGCATCGGCGGCGGGGTGGTCGGCGTATCTGGCGACGATAGGATTGACGCCGGAGCGGGTGGCGGATTACTGGCGGCACAGGATGGCGATGCTGCGGTTTATCGAGGAGCGCTTTCGCAGCGGTATTCACATTGCGCCGGAGGAGATTCAGAAGTACTACAACGAGACGCTCGCTCCGCAGTATGCAAAGCCGGAGGAGGTTCCACCGCTTGCGCGAGTGTCGCCGCGAATTCAGGAGATTTTACTGCAGCAGCAGGTGAACGCGCTCTTTAATGACTGGCTCAAGAGTTTGCAGGAACAGGGGCAGGTAGAGATTCTTGACCCTGCATTGGCAACGAAAGAGAACCCGGCTGTGCCGCCTCCAGCGCATCCAGTGCCGCGAGTGCCGGTTCCCGTCCCTGTGCCAGCGCCCAAGCCTGCGGCGCCGGCTTCGCCGGGAACGAGTTCGCCTGGAAATGGAGGCGAGCTGTGACGACACCGGAAATTCCGGAGACTCCGCAAGGCGAGACTCTGCAAAACGAGCCGAGGCTAGTGCGACGCAAGTTGCGATGGTTGCGCTGGAGTGCGCACTCGGCGTGGGTTATTACGCTCATTGTCATCGCTGTTGTAGTTGGGTTGTACTTCTTTGCGAGTTCGGCTGAGTTTGAAGATCAGGTTCGCCGGAAGGTGATTGCAGCGATTGAAGACGCGACCGGGGGCAAGGTCGAGATTGGAGCATTTCACTGGGACCTGCTGCATTTGCGGGCCGAAGCGAGAAACATCACTATCCATGGGCTGGAAGCGGCGAACGAGGATCCGTACGCGCATGTGGATCGGCTGGCGCTTCAGGTCTCGGTTTTGAATCTGTTCACGATTGGCTCGCCGACTCATGTGATTCTGCGCGAGGCTGAGATTCAGCGGCCGCAGTTTCACCTGATTGTGTATCCCGATGGGACGACGAATCAGCCGCATCCAAAGCATGCGAAGAAGTTAACCAAGCCGGTGATGGATACGCTCTTCGATGCTCAGATTGGGACGCTCTATGTCGAGCAGGGAACGTTGCATATCGCGGATCAGGTACAGCCGCTGGACTTACAGGCGCATGATGCGGATCTGAAGCTGGCGTGGGTTCCGGCGCAGGCGGGCGGGTCGGCGGGGAATTATCGGATTCTGATCCGCCTTGCGGAGCTGGCTTTTGCGCAGGGGAAGTTTGAACCGGTAAGCAGCCGCCTGGATATATCGATGGCGCTTTTTCACGACAGCGTGGAGTTGGATTCGCTGCGTCTGGCGGCTCTGGACAACACACTGAATCTGCGCGGAAAGCTGACCAGTTTCATGCATCCGGAATGGACTGCGCAGGCTGACGGAGCAGTTGATCTGCGGGTGTTGGCGCCGTATCTGGGATTTGTCAATACGTGCGGGGGCGTGGTCAATCTGAAGGCTGCTGTGAATGGGAAGGGCTCTGAGTTTTGGACTACGGGAGAGCTGTCTTCGGATGCCATTCACTACCAAGATCCGGTGGTGGATGCACGTACGGGCAGCTTTTATGCGCGCTTTCGTGCGGATAGGAAACAGTTGCTGGTCTCTGGGATCCGAACGCGGCTGGAGCAGGGCGGCGAAGTGGATGGAGAGTTCCAGTACGATAACTGGCTCGACAGCACTCCCAAGCCGGCGGTGCAGCGAGCGCTGCTGCGGGATCATAAGAGCTGGCCAGTGCCGACCGCTGCAGTTCGCGCTACGCTTAACGGAGTTTCACTGGATGCGGTGCTGCTTATGCTGGCTGCGCCAGGCTACCGGCATCTCGGGCTGGACACTATGGTGTCGGGTCCTGCTACAGCTTCGTGGACGGGGATGGCGGAGGACTTGCAGATAGGCGGGCAGCTTGCTTTGAATCCCTCGGCAACGCCGCCTCCGGGCGAGGTGCCAGTGAGGGGCTCGGTCGATGCGACCTACCATGTCGAGGACGGGTCGGTGAAGGTGCGGTCGCTGGATGCGCGATTGCCGCACAGCTCATTGCAGGGCAGCGGCTCGCTGGGGGTTTTTCCGATTTCGCGATCGTCGGAGATGGATCTCGATTTTCAGTCCTCTGATCTTTCGGAGTTCGACGGGGTACTGAAGACTCTGGGCCTGACGCAGGGGAATCGCAAGGGCGCTGCGGCGCTTCCTGTGGATTTGAAGGGGCAGGCGCAGTTTCATGGACAACTGAATAGCTCATGGCTGACTCCGCGGATCGAAGGGCATCTGACGGCGACGCATATCGGGATCGAGGTTCCGTCGTCTTCCGCCGGCGCAACTGCCGATCCGAATGCTGCTTTGCAATTTGTCAACTGGGACTCGGTCGATATCGACGGTCTTTATACGCCGGCGGAGATTGCCGTGAATCACGGCACGTTGAAGCGGGGTGCGGCCAGCATCCAGCTTGAGGGGCATCTGGATGCAGACGACCCGGCCTACACTCTGCAGGACAAGGAGGTGGAGTTTGACGGCGACTCCGATCTTCGCCTCAAGGCCACGGTGCAGCAATTTCCGCTGGATCAGTTGCTGCCGCTGGCTGGAGTTTCAGTGCCGATCAGCGGAGACCTCAACGCGCAGGTGGATGTGCGGGGGCATTTGAATGCACTTAGCGGGTCGGGGAGTCTGGATGTCGCGAAGGCGACCATTTATGGCGAGATGGTTGAACGTGTGCACGCTGCGGGGTCGGTGAGCGGTCAGCAACTGAAGATTGCCAGTCTCAGCGCGCAACAGGGAGGGACGCCGAATGGAGGACGTCTTACGGGAAGCGGCAGCTACGATCTTGCGCATCACAATTTCCAGATCGACGCGCGGGGATCGGCGATTGAACTTGGGAGCTTGCCGCAGCTTCGGAATGCGGGCCTGGCAGTGGCGGGTCAGCTTGGATTTACGGTGGTTGGCGATGGGACTCTCAGTGATCCGCATTTGCAAGGGCACGCCACTCTGAGCGGTCTGAATGTTGGCGGAGAGCCGGTAGCAGATGTGATGATTTCGGCGAACAGCCGCCAGAGGGCGCTGACCTACGATCTCACTTCGCATCAGCTCGCGGGGCAGGTGAGCGCGCATGGAGAAACGAAATTCGATGCCGATTATTCGACGCAAGCCAGCTTGCAGTTTTCGAAGTTTGATATTGGTGCGCTGCTCAAGCTGCTGAAGGTGACGGGGATTACTGGGCAGTCCGATCTTGAGGGTACGGCAAAGGTTTCAGGGCCGCTGGCGCATCCGCAAAAGCTGAGTGGCGAGGCCAGCCTCAAGGAGTTAGCGGTGGTTGTTGAGGGAGTGCATCTTCAGAGCAAGGGCGCCGTTCATGCGGCTCTTGCCAATGGGATTGCAAAGCTCGATCCCATTGAAATTACCGGCGAAGATACCGACCTGAAGCTTAACGGGACGCTGGCTATCACGGGAAGTAAGCAGCTTGATCTACAGGCCAATGGTTCCGTCAATATGCGCCTTGCGGAGTCGCTCGATTCCGATCTGATTGCATCGGGTGTGACGAGCTTTCAGATGGAGGCGCATGGGCCGCTCGCCAATCCGATATTGCAGGGCAAAGCGGAGTTTCAGAATGCGTCGATCGCTTTGCAGGATTTTCCGAATGGCTTGAGCCAGATCAAGGGGACGCTTGAGTTTATTCAGAACCGGCTGGAGGTGCGTTCGCTGACCGCGATGAGTGGCGGTGGACAGCTTAGCGTGGGCGGATATATCGGCTTTCAGAAGGGGCTGTATGCCGACCTGACGGCGACTGGAAAGGCGATTCGCATTCGTTATCCGCAGGGGATCAGTTCGCTGGCCGATGCTACGCTGCGCTTGCAGGGACCGCAGAGCAACCTGCTGCTCAGCGGGAATGTTCTGGTAACGCGATTTGCGATCAACTCCGATCTGGACCTGTCTTCGTTTACTTCATCGACGGGCGGTGTGCAGGCCATCATCTCGCCTGACACGCCGTCGAACCATCTTCATCTCGACATCCATCTGACCTCGGCGCCACAACTCAACTTTCAGAATGCGCTTGCCAAGCTTGCCGGCGATGTGGACTTGCGCATGCGCGGCACACTGGCCACACCTTCGGTGCTGGGGCGGATCTCGCTGACGGAGGGGAATGCGACGTTTGGCGGGACCAAGTATGAGCTGCAGAGGGGCGATATCTATTTCAATAATCCGGTGCGTATTCAGCCAAATATCGATCTTGACGCGACCGCGAGGGTAGAGGACTACGACATTACGCTGGGGCTGCATGGGACTACGGACAAGTACAGCCTCACTTACAGGTCGGAGCCTCCACTGCCGGAGGCGGACGTGATCGCGCTGCTGGCGCTGGGACGGACGCAGGATGAGCAGCGGGCGTATTCGCAGCAACAGCAGCAGGCCGGGGATAATCCCATGACGGATGCGCTGCTGGGCGGCGCGCTGAATGCGACGGTGTCGAACCGGGTGCAGCGGCTGTTTGGTTCGGGGGCGATCAAGGTCGATCCTAACTTCATTGGATCGCTGGGCAACTCGACGGCCCGGGTTACGGTGGTGGAGCAGGTCGGGAAGAACCTTACCTTTACTTATGCAAGCAATGTAAATACGACAACCCAGCAGCTTATACAGGCGGAGATTGCCATTAACCGGCATGTATCTCTGCTGGTTACGCAGGACGAGTCGGGTATCTTCTCGATGGTGGTGAAGGCGCGCCGGCGGTATAAGTAGGCGGCATACATTAGTACTAAGTCCGGCGCTGAAATAAGTTGCTGACCGAAATAATTATAAGTGGCGGATCATCGCCGGTTTAGGCGGAGCAGGCAACTAGCGGTTCCTTCGATGATGCCGCTAAGTAGAGTGCAAATACTGCTCAATGGGCGTATACTTCATCCGAAAGGTTGACTTGCGAGCCGGTTTAGAGCAATTTTGAGCACCGAAGCCAGAGCTGGTTCTAAAGAGCGCAACTTTTGCGTGAAAGTCCGATCTATATTAGTGAGCGCTGGAAGTTAGCGTGCGAAATGCCTCCGGAATGGTTCTGGAGCCCATATTTGCAGCAACGATTCAGGCTCTGGATCCAGGAGGATTTACGCATGATTCCCACTCGCTTTACCGGCAAACTTCTCGCCGCCGGCTTCGTCGTTGGGGCCCTCCTCAGCCTTCCCCAGGTATCACTTGCCTCGCCCCGTGCGAACGGTGCGTCTGTTGCAATGGAAGATGAGAAAACGCCCGCGGCTGCTGTCACAGAAAAACTCAACAAGAAGCAGTTCCAGAACGTGAAGGTAACGGTCGACAACGGGATAGCTACTCTCTCGGGTACCGTGGATCTTTACGAGTACAAAGCAGACGCCGACAAGCGGGCGCACAAGGTCAAGGGTATTGTAGGCGTGCGTAATGAAATCCAGGTTGCGGGACCTTCGGTGTCAGATGAGCAACTCAAGCAGAAGCTGCTGGAGAAGCTGCAGTATGACCGCGTTGGTTACGGCAATGCCTTCAATGCAATCTCTCTGGATGTGCGCAACGGAGTTGTGATGTTGGGCGGCCATGCTCGTACGGATGTCGATAAGGACTCTGCGCTGGCTCTGGTCAGCATGTACCCCGGCGTGAAGGATGTACAGGATGAGATCGAAGTCGATCCTGTCTCCATCATGGACGATCAGATCCGCTTGCAGGTGGCGCGAGCTGTATACAGCTACCCGTCACTGCAAAAGTATGCCATCGATCCGGCCAAGCCGATTCGTATCTCGGTGCAGGGCGGCAATGTGGAACTGTATGGTGTAGTGGACTCGAAGGCTGACAGCGATGTGGCGTATCTCCGCGCGAACCAGGTTCCTGGTGTATTCAGCGTGAAGAATCACCTGCAGGTTGCCAATCAGGGTGACGAAAAGAAGTAAGTCAGCCGAGAGTAGCGGTCTGAAACACGATAAGCCCGGATCGAAAGGTCCGGGCTTTAGTTTTTGTGAGGTGTTGAGGCGCGATTCACGGGGCTTTAACAATAGAGTGAGGCGGATTTTCTACACTTAGTTCTCTATGGCCATAGACGGACCGCTCTCGATTGAAGTGAAAGCAGGCAAAAATCCGGGGACGAAGATTGTTACTCTCGTCGGACCCATCACGATGCGTAACTTGTTTCAGTTCCAGGATGAGTTGCGCGCAGGTGAGCTGCCCCGCGTCTCCATTCTCGACTTGAGCGGAGTCCCTTACATGGATTCGTCAGGTATGGGCGCGGTGATCAACTACTACGTGTTTTGCCAGCGACATAACACGAAGATGATTGCGGCGGGAGTGAGTCCGCGAGTGATGGAGCTCTTCAAGATGACGAAGGTGGACTCGGTGATTCCGCTGGCTGCCTCGGTGGATGAAGCGGACGCTTGATCGACGCTTAACTGTTGGGAATAGATAAAGTCTGGCGAACATCTGCGGGATCCCACCCTTGATGCAAACTGCGCATCAAGGATGGGGCACCCACATCTGTTCCTTTTCCTTTTTATCCGATGCCTTTTCTCGTTAGAACTTGCCGAGTTTTACGTGGACGTATTCGGGTTGCTGGTGGAAGTTGAGGCCGCGGTCGGTTTCGTCGCCGTTCCATAGACGTGATGGCTTCCAGACGTCATTCTCGTAAGTGCCCTGCTCGGCGGAGAGGACTTCGCTGTGCATCCAGGGGAGTTTGCCGGGTAGGTGGAAGGTGACGCTGGCATCGATGCCCGTGACGAGGAATTCGTCGGGGCCGATTTGCGCGATGATGGCCGATCCGTGCGCGTCCTTGGTGCCAGGGGCGCGGCGGCCGTCATTTTGGGGGTAGCCGAAGGCTACGGTCGCTTGCCACGCGCCGAAGTCGACTTCCTGAGTGGCGGCTCCGGGCTCTTCGACTGCGGTCTTGAGCTTGCCTTCGAATTGGAGCTGGGCGAGTTCGCGGCTGATGGGTGAGACGAGGGCAAAGTTATAGGCGTGGGCCTTCCAGGGCTCGTCGCCGGTAATATTCCAGCCGGACTCATCGACGCCGAAAGGTGAGAAGCCGAGAGCGCCTTCGCCGAGGGCGACGTAGAAGAACTTGGCGAAGCTGTCGGAGCGGCCGGTTTCGGGGATCCAGAGCGCGTTATTGGGAAGATGATAGGCGTGGATGACATCGCGGACGAAGCCGGAGTCGTCGGCGTAGATGTCAGGGCCGATCATGTCGAGGGCTGGAGCGAGGGTGCGCCAGAGGCCGACCAGCTTTTGTACGGGGCCGCCGCTGGGGTAGCCGATGCCGGGTTGATCGAGTTGCCGCTGCGATAGTTGGGCGGCGGGGTAGTCTATCCAGACATTGATGTAGCAGGGAATGGCGAATTCAGCTTTGCCGGCAGCCGCGATTTCGTTGATGTATTTGGCCTGATGGTAAGCCTGGAAGGTTTCGTCGGCTTCGCCGCCGAAGACCTGGCTCCATGTGCCAGCGGACTTGTGGGTCGCGGCGAGGAGATCGGCGGGAACCTGCCCGGCGAATTCGCGATTGGAGTCAGGAGAGTTGTCGCGGATGCTGCCGACGTTGCCGGACTCGTTCTCGACCTGCATCATGAGCACGGTGTGCTGTTCGCCGTCGACTTGCTTGAGGTGGCGCATGAGTGCGATGAAGGCGGCCTTGTCGGCTTCGAGGGTGTTGCGGGAGTTGGGACCGCTGGGGGAGAGGACGTCAATGGGCTCGCCGTCGGGGCGGATGGTGCGGGGAAAGCGCCTGGTATCCGACTTGACCCATTGCGGCACGTAGTGGTTGTTGCCGTTCTTCCATGTACCGAACCAGAGCAGGACGACGTGCAGTTTGTGGGCGCGGGCACCTTCGACGATTTGGTCGACGTTGGTGTAGTCGAAATGGCCGGGCTGCGATTCGAGCTGCTCCCAGTAGACGGGAGCCTCGACGGTGTTGGCGTGAAGGGCCTCCATGGACCTCCAAACTTGCGGGAGCTCAGTGGGCCAAGCGCTGGAGTTGTGGATCTGGCCGCCGAGCATGAGGAAAGGCCGACCATCGACCATGAGGGCGTAGCGGCCGTCTTTCTGGACCAGACGCGGCGGTTCGGCAGCGCGGACTGTTGAGAGGGCGGCGAAGACCAAGAGGATGGACAGCGAGAATCGGAAGAGCTTGGAGTTGAAGGCTGAGCGGGGCATGCAAAAATCCTCCAAAGAAATGTAATCGTATACATCACTTTGCGCAATGGCAATCGATTTGCGGCGCCTCGGTGTCTTCTATCGCACTGGCTAGAAATTCGCGTCTGTGGGTTTCTGCATCTGAATGCTGAGAACGAAGAAAAGGAATCGATATGCCCCCTCCGAAGAAAGCAGCGAAAAAAGCAGCGAAGAAACTTGCAATGCATCACGCTGACAAGCACCACGATCACGAGAAGAAGCCACACAAGGATTCCAAGAAAGAAGGCAAGGACTTGCGGCGCGCTTTTGAGCACATGCGGCGTGTGGCGATTCTGCAACCGACTCTGCAGCCTTCAGCGGCCGACACGGTTACGACTCTGGCCACATTGGCGCGGCAGCAACTAGCGTCGGGGAACAACAAGGATGCTGCGGATTTGTTACGTGGTTCGGAACACTTTAGTTTTGCCGTGTCGGCAGGAAATGATTCGGATGAAGTGAAGGGCGTGAAACTCTCGAATGGGTTGGTGCTGGCGGTCCGGGAGCAGTTTGAGGAGCTATGCGAAAGAGCGGATGAGCACTGGAGCGAGGAAGAGGATCGCCCCGATGCTCTGACCGCCATTTATCAGTCCGCGCGCAAGAGTGCCGCCAAGGCATTTAAGGGTGGCGAGTATTATCAGGCCCTTGAATTTGTACGCGCGGCAGAGGCTCTGGCGCACGTGAAGATGCATGGATCGCACGCACTCGAGGCTGGTTCGGGGAATGCAAAGGCAGGCTTGATAGTCGCCATCTGATTTCGGATCGGATCAGCTTCGGTAGTTTGCGCGATAGCTCAGGCTTTGGATTGTCCGCAGGAGACCTATGCCTGTCAGTGTAAGCAGAGACGCCGGCAAGAAGCGCAGCATTCATGCGCTTGAGGCTACTAACTTCTTTCTGGCGGATGTGCAGACCGGGCTGGGACCGTTTCTGGCTGCATATCTTGCGGGCGCGGGATGGCAACCGGGAAGCGTTGGTGTAGCGCTGACTGTCGGCGGCGTTGTTACTGTTTTACTGCAGACTCCGGCAGGAGCAGTTGTCGATCAGGTACGTTCGAAGCGGTTAGTTCTTGTGGCCGGTTCGCTGGTACTCGCGGCAGGGGCTGCTTTGCTTTCTATAACCGCGGCTCCGTGGTCTGTTTACTCTGCGCAGGTTTTGATTGGAGGAGCGGGACCATTTCTCGCGCCTACGCTCGCAGCCATCACGATGGGACTGGTCGGTCTCAAATTATTCGATCGGCAGTTTGGAAAGAATCAGGCTTTCAACTCTGCGGGCAATGTGGCCTGCGCGTTGTTGATTGCGGGCGTGAGCCGTCTTTTCGGCAACCGGGCCATCTTCATCACTGCTGCAGTACTCACGATTCCAACGATTATCTCTGTACTCGCGATCAAAGGCGGCGACATCGACTACGAGCTTGCTCGGGGCGGCTGTGATGGCGATAAGAAGGGGAAGGCAGGGAAAGCTGAATCGATCTGGCCTGCGTTGCTCGGAGATCGCGTGCTATTGGTCTTCCTGGTCTGCGCATTCTTTTTTCATTTTGCCAATGCCGCGATGTTGCCACAACTGGGAGAGATGCTTGCCAAGGGCGATAGAAAGACAGCAGCGCCGTTTATGTCGGCCTGCATCATCGTTACGCAGGTGGTGATCATGTGCTCGGCTGCGAGCATTGGCCGCTGGGCCAACGGGCATGGGCGCAAACCGCTTTTGTTGCTGGGTTTTGGAGTGCTCCCCATACGCGCGGCGCTTTATACGATCACCAGCAATACCTCGGAGCTTATCGCTATCCAGGTGCTGGACGGCATTGCGAATGCGATTTTCGGGGTGGTTTCGATCCTGGTGGTGGCCGATCGTACTCGCGGGACGGGGCGATTCAATCTACTGCAAGGTGCGTTGGCTACTGCGGTTGGGCTGGGCGCCGCGCTTAGCAATTCATTTGGTGGAAAGTTGGTTCAGTACTACAGCTTCCGGGTCTCGTTCCTCGGGCTCGGGGCGGTTGCTGCAGTTGCTTTTGGGCTGCTGTGGATTGGCGTGCCGGAGACTTTGCGGAGCGGAAATGAGAGTTGACTGTGGATTTACTGGATAGTCTTATATACTGCCTGCACGATCTATCTCAAGAGGTGTGCCGATGGCTACCGCCGCGCCGCTTACTGAATTGCATAGGGAATCTCACCAGGAAGTAATAACTCCTGACTGGAGCCTGGCGAAACGCGTCGGCTTTCGCTTCTGTTTGCTGTTCTTCGGGTTGTATTGCCTGAGTACGCAGATATTTGGCGGGCTGTTCAGCATTCCCAATGTCGATATTCCGGATACGGCGACGCTGCCTCCGCTGCGGCCTTTGATCTTCTGGACCGCGGTGCATGTGTTCGGCTACAAGCAGGAGCTGGTTTATAACGGCAGCGGAAGCGGAGACAAGGTCTTCGATTGGGTGATGGCCTTCTGCTACCTGGTGCTGGCGGCGTTGGGGACTTTGATCTGGAGTGTCCTAGATCGCAGGCGCAGGAGCTATGTTGGGACGTATAAGTGGTTCCGGCTTTTTCTGCGCTTTGCTCTTGGATCGCAGATGCTCATTTATGGCTTCGTGAAGATATTTCCGATGCAGATGCCGTATCCGAGCCTTACGCGGCTGGTCGAGCCCTACGGGAATTTCTCGCCGATGGGTTCTCTTTGGTATTTCATTGGAGCTTCGCCGGCGTATGAGATGCTTTGCGGGTGCGCGGAGGTTTTGGGAGGACTGCTGGTGTTGGTGCCTCGAACGGCGATGCTGGGGGCGCTGGTGTGTGCGGGAGTTACGAGCCAGATCTTTATTCTGAATATGACTTACGATGTACCGGTGAAGCAGCTTTCGATGGTGCTGTTGTTTATGTCGCTGTTTCTGGCTGCGCCGGAGTTTTCACGCCTCCGTGATTTTTTCTTTCGCAACCGTGCAGTTGGGCCATCGATGCAGACTGAGTTATTCCGGACGGTGCGCGCAAATCGTATCGCGCTGGCGGTGCAGTTGGTGTTTATCGTCTGGCTGATTGGGACGGATGTTTATGGAGCTCGGGAAGACTGGCATAAGTACGGCGGGGGTGCTCCGAAATCGGCGCTGTATGGAATCTGGAAGGTGGACCGATTCTCGATCGACGGGCAGGAGCGTTCGCCGCTGCTGAATGATTATGGGCGGTGGCGGCGAGTGATCTTCGATTATCCGGAGTATATGAGTTATGAGCGGATGGACGATTCGATTGGGGGTTACGGCGCGACGATCGATGAGAAGGGGAAGAACATTGCGCTTACCAAGAATGATGACAAGAAGTGGAAGGGAAGTCTGCATTACCAGCGTGCGGCGCATTCAGTGGTGTCTCCGGATCGGCTAGTGCTGGATGGGGCTTTGGATGGGCATCCGATTCGGATGGAGCTTGAGCTTGTGGACCGGAGCAAGTTCACGCTTGTGGGGAGAGGATTTCATTGGGTGCAGGATTATCCGTTTAATCGATAGAGCGGAAGTGAAGATGATGTGTAGCGAGCATTTGTGAGTCCCACCCTTGCTGCGATGAAACTGCGTCAAGGATGGGGCACCCTCATCACTTCATACACCCTGATTTCTTGCTTACGTTGAGTTGCGCGTTTATCGCCAGCGGAAGATTTTTAGTGAGATCGCGAAGGGTATTACAAGCCAGGCGAGAAGAATTGCTATCTGCGAGAGCATCTGGCTCATGCCGAGGCCTTGCAGCATGTTGCCGCGCAGGGTATCGATGGCTGCTGTCAGTGGCAGTGCGCGGACGAAGGGCTGAATAATGGCCGGGAAGCGCGAGGCGGAGAAGAAGACTCCGGAGAGAATCCACATGGGAAGCATGACGAGATTCATCAGGCCGTTGGCGGCTTCCATGGTTTTGGCGCGCGAGGCGGTGAGCAGGCCGAGGGCGGAGAAGCTGAGCGAGATGAGGATGCAGAGCGCGCCGAGTTGCCAGAGCGATCCACGGAAGGGCACGCCGAAGGCAATGCCGGCGAATCCGAGGAAGACGACGACCTCGATGACCAGCATGAGAAGGCGCGAGAGTATGAAGGACGCGAGGTACTGCCATTTGGGCATGGGCGAGGCGACGAGGCGTTTGAGCAGCTTTTTTTGCCGGGCCTCGACGATGGCGAAGCCGAGGCCCCAGATGGCTGGGCCCATTAAATTCATACCCAACAGGCCGGGTACGACGAAGTCAATGTAACGCGAGCCTTTTTCGTGGACGAGTTGGTTGTCCGCATGTACGGCGTCGTGCTGCCCGGATGTGGATTGAATGGCGTGGTCGGCGATGAGGCGCGCGGCGCGGGCGTCGGGGTTGGTGTCGTCGTATTTGTAAGACACCCCTTGCGGTGTTTCGATTGCGAGCAGAAGGATGCTTCCCGTTGCGAGGGCACGCGCGCCATCGGCTTCATTCATTGTGGATGCGGTGAGGCCTTTGTCTGTGGCGAGTTTCTGCGTTAATTGTGGTGTGGTCGCGGCGACCTGCAGCACGTCGGCGGGGCGATTGCGGAAGGCGAGGCCAAGGCCTACGGCGAGGATGATGGGGAAGATGAAGGTCCAGAAGAGGGCTTCGGGCTCGCGCAGGAAGAGGCGGAAGCGCATCGCGGTGAGTTGGAAGAGGGAGCTGGTTTCCAGGCTACTCATCGGGCCATTACTCATCTCTGAGGTTCCTTCCTGTCAGGCCTACGAATACGTCTTCGAGCGTGGCCGAGTGGGTGCGAAATTCGCTGAGGTGGAGACCTTGTGTTTTGAGCGCGGCAAATATCAGTGGAACCGCGGTGTGGAGTTCAGAGACCGAAAGCTGATGCAGGCCGGCATCGACTCGATGCGATTGGATGCCTTGTATTGAGATGAGTGCGGCGGGGTCGATTTGGTTTTCGTCGGTACCGTGAGTTGTGACTGCGAACTCTACTATGTGTTCGCCGCCTATGGATGCGATGAGCTGTGCGGGCGTGCCGAGGGCGATGATCTTGCCATGATCCATGATGGCGACGCGGTCGCAGAGGCGTTCGGCTTCGTCCATGTAGTGAGTTGTGAGAATGATGGTGCGGCCGGCCTTCTTGAGTTCGTCGACGAGATCCCAGAGATGACGGCGGGCCTGCGGATCGAGGCCTGTTGTGGGCTCGTCGAGAAAGAGCATCTCCGGATCGCCGACGAGGGCGCAGGCCATGGCGAGGCGCTGTTTCTGTCCGCCGGAGAGGCCGCCTACACGGGATGTTCGCTTCTCTTCAAGCTGCGCGGTCTTGATGGACTCTTCGACGGAGATGCCTTTGTGGAAGAAGCTGCGGAAGAGGCGGATGGTTTCTTCGACCTTGAGCTTGTCGGGGAACTGTGTCTCCTGAAGTTGAATGCCGATGCGCTGGCGTAGTTCATTGGCATGATTGCGCCAGTTGAGGCCCAGGAGTTCAACGGTTCCCAAGTCCGGATCGGTAAGGCCTTCGCAAATCTCGATGGTGGTGGTCTTGCCCGCTCCGTTGGGGCCGAGCAGGCCGAAGCACTCGCCGCGCGCTACTTCGAGGTCGAGGCCATCTACGGCTACGACGTCGGCGTAAGCTTTGCGCAGGCCACGCAGCAGTAGCGACGGCCCGTTGGCGGGATTTGTTGACGCGTTTGCCATCGACTTAGAGTAAGCGGGAGCCGGCGTTTCATCAACATGGAAAACGCCGGTGAGATGTCAATTCACGCAACTGTAAACGCATCAGCCGGATTTCGCGTTCCCGATTCGTTTGGATATTTTCCGTGGTTTCTGCTTGGGACCAAGGGCGCTGTTTTGCCATGCCAGTTCCATGGCTTGCGCGAGTACGTCTGGTGTGACTGAGGCGAGGAGAACATTGGTGCAGCCTTGCAATCCCCACCCTCCTTTGACGGGGATGAATGCATGCGAATGCTGTGCGACCATCGCGGCCTGGTCGTGTGGAGTGAGCTTGACCATGCCCCAGGTTGCGTCGGGGTAGTTGAGGGTGGCGAAGATTTTGCCGTGGGCGCGGAAATCGGGATGGTCCATGTGCGCGCTCTCGGTTGTGTGCGCGAAGCCCAGGGCTAGTTCGCGGAATTCGTCGGCGGTCATTGCGAAGACTCCTCTGATTTGGCGAGTGGATGGGCGATCCACCACTTGTAGCCGAAGGGGTCGAGGATGCCAGCCATACGGTCTCCGTATGGTTGATCTGTGGGTACGCGGAGGCTGGTACCGCCGGCGGCGAGGGCCTGGTTGTAAGTGGTGTCGCAGTTATCAACATAGAGCATGAGACTTACGGGCGAGCCGCCGTAGTGAGCGGCTGCGAAGGCCTGAATTTCGGGATGCTCATCGGCCATCATCACTACCGAGTCGCCGATCTGGAGTTCGGCGTGGACGGTGCGGCCGTTGTCGTCTTTCATGTGCAGCTTTTCTGTTGCGCCGAAGGCTTTGGCGAAGAAAGTCACCGCTTCGGCGCAATTTGTGAACATCAGGTAGGGCTGGATGCTGTGGTAGCCATCGGGGATTTTTCTGGCCTGGGTGGTCATGGGTTACTCCTCACACAAGCATTGTTGACGATCGCGGATTTCGGGGATTGTAAAAAAGTGACCTTGGCAAAATTTGTTGCGAAGCGCGTATGGATAACTACTTCAGCGGGATGTGATTGAGGTGAGGGGTGGCCACGGTGACATAGTCGCTGGGGGTCATTCCGGAGAAGTGTTTGAAGTCGTGAATGAAGTGGGCCTGGTCGTAGTAGCCGCATTGGGCGGCGAGGCTGGCTCCTTGTTCTTCGGAATTTCTACGCAAGGCTTGCAGAACATGCTGAAAGCGACGGACGCGCTGAAAGGCTTTCGGTGCGAGTCCGGTTTGTTGGCGAAAGAGTTCTTTGAGGTGACGCGAACTCATGCCGACGCGATCGATGACATCTTGTACGCGCACATTGCCTGCGGGCCTGCTGAGCTTGACGGCTGCGAAGGCCACCGCCGGATGCAAAAATGGTGCGCGTTTGAGGCGTGAAAGAAGCGCTCTTTCAAGAACCGAAAACATGGCGTTGACGCTGCTGGAAGCGAGCAATTGTTCGCGGATCAGCGCGGCGTGCGCGGGCCAGATGTCGTCGAGAGAGTGAGTGCGATGAGCAACTTCACTGGCAGGCATGCCGAGGAATGGGAACGCGCCGCCGGGGCGGAACTGGATGCCGATTACACATTCCTGCTGGCTGGTGTCGAGAAGGAAGGAATCAGTGCGTGCACCGCAGAATACGGAGGGAGCATAGGCCTCCAACTCGCAAGGGTTGTCTGCTTCGAAGATCGGCGTCGGCTTCTCGCGAAGGTCGAAGACGATGCCGGATTCGCCGTTGGGGAGCAGGCGTTCGCGCGCGTGCGTGCCTTGCAGGCCTTCGGAGTACCAGATGCAGTTGACGAAGGCTGCGAGCGGTGGTGGCGGTGTGTAGCGGCGGTAGAGCATGTGTTTCCGACTGTGACGTTAGACTATCCAAACGCAAGAGGACTGTCCATTCTGGCACACGGAAAGCTTATTCCATCCGAAGGAGCGCGGCCATGGTTTCTATTCCGTCCCAGAGATTTTTGAGGCGCAGGTTTTCGTTGGCAGCGTGCTGGTTGTCGTCGTAGTTGGCGATTGGCACGGTGATGGTGCGGGTCTGTGCGGCGCGCTCCATGGCTCCGAGGGGAACGCTGCCGCCCATGGTGGGCAGTAGGACGACTTCGCCGCGTGCTGATTCTACTGCGTGAATGACCTCTTGCGCGATGGGAAATCCATTGGCGTGCGGACGGCGATTGAGTGGCAGCTATGATGCTTGGATGAGCTTGTGTCGATTTCTTTGCATATCGTCAGTGTTGTTTATTTCCGCTGCATCGCTTTTGGCGCAGACGCGGACCGTTGCTATCACGATCGACGACTTGCCTTTTGTATCGGGTGATGAGAGCCGGCCGATGCAGTCGACTGACGCCAAGTGGGCTGCGGCTTCGAATCATAAGTTTCTGATGGGTCTTGCGCGGCACCATGTTCCTGTCACCGGGTTGGTGAACGAGAAGGGCGCGGAAGATCTTGGGCTGGCGTCGGGCGCAGAAGTTTTGCGCGAGTGGATAAAGCTTGGATTCGATCTGGGCAATCACACTTATTCGCATCCCGATTTCAATGAGCTGACGGTCGAGCAGTTTGAGGATGAGATTGTGCATGGGGAGAAGACGTTTGTTCCGCTGATGAAGGATGCTTCGCGCGAGTCGAGGTTCTTTCGGTTTCCGTTCAATCACACCGGGGATACGAAAGATAAGCACGATGCGGTTGCGGCCTTTCTTGCACAGCGGGGGTACCAGACTGCTCCGTGCACGATTGAAACGGAGGACTGGATGTTCAACGCAGCTTATTTTCTGATGAGGTCGCGTCACGATGATGCGTCCGCGGCGAGGCTTCGGAAAGACTATGTTGACTTCACCGCCGCGGAGATCGATTACTTCTCCGCCTTGAACAAGCAGGTGCTCGGGTATGAGCCGCCGCAAATCATGCTGCTTCACGATAATCCTTTGAATGCGGATGTGATTGAGGATCTGCTGGCTCTGTTTGAGAAACGCGGGTATAGATTTGTGAGCCTGACGCAGGCTGAAGCTGATCCTGTTTATCAGGCTCCTGAAACTTTCATTACAAAATACGGCCCGATGTGGGGTTATCGCTGGGCGCGTGAACGCAATGTGAAGGTAGACGGCAGTCTCGAACCCGAACCACCTAAGTGGGTAACGGAATACGGAAAGCAGACGCCTCCTGCGCCTCGGCGTCCTCGCTCGAAATTCTGAAGGGCAGAGTTGCTGCGATCTGCCGTCCTGTGAGCCTCAAGTAAACTGAAGAGTGAGCAAATGAGGCCCTCCATCCATTCATGAGTGCATTGTGGACACGGACTAAGACGACGCTGGAGATGATCAAGTGGGAGCACTCGATCTTTGCGCTGCCGTTTGCTTTAACGGGGGCGCTGCTTGCGGCGCGCGGTTTGCCTGCGTTGCCGACGCTGGGGTGGATCCTGGTGTGCATGATTTCGGCGCGTTCGGCGGCGATGGCCTTTAATCGTTGGGCTGATGCTGGGCTGGATGCGGCCAATCCTCGGACGGCTACGCGGGCGATTCCTGCCGGGTTGCTTTCGCGGGGGTTTGTGCTGGCGTTTACGCTGGTCATGGTTGCGGTTTTCTTAGCTGCCGCTTCGCGGTTGAACCGGCTTACACTTGAGCTGGCGCCGGTGGCGCTGGCGGTGCTGCTGGGCTACTCGTATATGAAGCGGGTGACGCGCTGGACGCACCTTGTGCTTGGGCTGGCTCTTGGAATTGCTCCGGCGGCTGCCTGGATTGCTGTGCGTGGAAGCCTGGACTGGCGGATTGCGTTGCTGACTGCGGTGGTGACGTGCTGGGTGGCGGGGTTTGATGTTTTGTACGCATGCCAGGATATGGAGCATGATCGCGCGGTGGGGCTATTCAGTATTCCGCAGGCACTGGGGCTTGAGGCTGCCTTCTGGATCGCGCGTGCGCTGCACTTTGCCGTTGTCGGGATGCTGGTATGGTTTGCCGTGCTGTTTCATTTCGGCGGCGTCGGATGGGTTGGGATTGCAGCTGTTGCGGGCTTGCTATTGTACGAACATCTCTTGGTGTCGCCGCGAGATCTGCGCAGACTCAATGCTGCTTTCTTCACCATGAATGGCGTGATCGCGATGGTGTTTCTGGTCTTTGTGGCGGCGGATTTGTGGATGGGGTCGCGGTTGGGCCACTGAAGCATGGCGTCAGCGGAGGCAGAAGTTTTTGGTCACTGGCTGGTCTTGAGCGAGCGGAGTGTCACGCAAATCCTCACATCGCAAAGCGACGCCCTCAAAGGAATTGCTCAAACGCAGGCTGAAATTCAAGAACGCCGTCTATGGTATTTTTCGGATACGTGCATTTTTTCCTGCGGGGGCAGTTCGCACGGCTCAGCAACCTTCATGACCCGCATTTTATGACCCGCACAGGAGCGCACTTTTATCTTGATCAAGATTGGCATTCAGGGCGAGCCCGGATCGTTCAGCCATGAAGCAGCTACCAAGCTGGCTTTGGAAATGGGCGAAGAGGCACGGATAGCTCCGTTCTCGCTTTCGGCGGAGGTCTTTGGTGCGCTGGTGCGCGGCGACGTCGACGCGGCCGTCATTCCCATTGAGAATTCGCTGGCCGGCTCAGTATCTGAGCATTTTGACCTGATGCTGACCCATGACGTTACGATCATTCGCGAGACGTTGCGGCGCATTCGGCATAATCTGATTGCGATTTCAGGAGCGCAGATTAACCAAATCGATCGTGTTTTCTCGCACCCGGTCGCTTTGGCCCAGTGCCGGCGTTTTCTGGCCGAGCATCCGAAGATGGAGTCGTTTGCTTTTTACGATACGGCGGGCAGCGTGAAGCAACTGGTTGAACTGCGCGACCGCCACTCGGCGGCCATCGCCAGCGAAGAGGCGGCGAGGTACTACGGGGCGCAGATTCTGGCGGCTGGGATCGAGGACAATCCAGAGAATTACACGCGCTTCTTTTATCTGCGACGTTCGGGGGAAGCAAAACCCGATCCCCAGGCTAACAAGCTTAGTCTCGCATTTACCGTGGAAAATCGAGTCGGCACTCTGGTCGCTGCACTCTCGGAGCTGGCCAAAGAGGGAACGAACCTGACCAAGATCGAGTCCCGGCCTGTGCATGGACGTCCGTGGGAGTACGTCTTCTACGTGGATTGCCAGCTGCACTCGCCCGAAGACGGAGCCCGGGCACTCGCCGCGCTGCGACCGCACTGCTCTATGGTCAAGGAGCTGGGACGATATAAGGAAGCAGTACGCCCGACGGATGCCAAACCGTAGCCCCGACCGTCCTGAACCGGGCAGTGGTAATCTGCGGTATTTTATGCTAACTCGTTGTTTATAAGTGGTTTACTATTTCCAACCTCTCGATTTTTTTCTAAAGTCATCGCTCAGAATTGCCGATGTTCTCACTCTGGGGGGAAAGCGTCTCTCGTCTCAGAAAGGGGGCTAATTGTGCCTTCGTGGCTGCGGGAACAGGATGGGAGCTGCAGTCGTAAAACCAGTAGTGAAGGAGGCCGAGCAGGGTTTTTCGGTCGGAAATGCCTTTCTGAAACTTTCACGCCTGTGCAGTGTCTAATAAGGAAAGTTGATACGAGGATGCTCAATGTTAAGCTCACCTACAAATTCCAATCCAAATCCTGATCCCCAGTCGGCTGCCTCTGCCAAGTCGTTGCCTGTGCTCCCCGTACGCGATACGGTTCTCTTTCCTCATGCAGTGCTGCCACTGACAGTCGGTCGTGAAAGCTCGATTCAACTAATTGAATCGTTGGGCGACCAGAGGACGATTGTGGTCGTGGCGCAGCGCGATGCCCACCAAGATTCTCCGCAGCCAGATCAATTGCACGAATACGGCACGCTGGCCACGGTACATAAAGTGGTCAAGATGCCGAATCAGAGCCGTTTTGTCTTTACGGAAGGCACGGCGCGCGTCAAGCTGACCAGATTCAGCCAGACTGAGCCATTTCTGATGGCCGAGGTAGAGACTATTTCGGACAAGGAGGCTGAGGATGCCAACGCCGCTGCGGCGGTTGAAGCGTTGCAGCGCAATGTGATTGCGCAGTTTCAGCAGATCGTTTCGGCTTCGCTTACGCTCTCGGATGAGTTGCAGACCATCGCGGCGAATATTCATGAGCCGAGCAGGGCTGCGGATTTCATCGCGTCTTCTCTGCCATTTCTGACTACCGCCGACAAGCAGGCGATCCTTGAGCTCTCTGATGTCGGGGCGCGGCTGGAAAAGATCAATGAGTGCCTGGCCAAAGAGATCGAGGTGCAGCACCTCCGAAACAAGATCCAAACCGAGGTGCAGGACCAGGTACAACAGTCACAGCGGGACTATTACCTGCGTGAACAGTTAAAGGCAATTCAAAAAGAGCTTGGCGAAGTTGATGAAGGGCAAAGAGATATCGACGAGCTTCGCGAAAAAATCGAAGCTGCTGGAATGCCCGAGGATGTGAAGAAAGAGGCTCTGAAAGAGCTGAATCGCCTGTCGCGCATGTCACCGATGGCGTCGGATTCGTCGCTTGTTCGGAACTATGTGGAGTGGCTGGCTGCGCTCCCATGGGCGCGCAGCTCGGGTACGAAGGTGGATCTGGGCAAGGCTCAGGAAATCCTCAATGACGACCACTACGGCCTGAAGAAGGTCAAGGACCGCATTCTCGATTACCTGAGCGTGCTTGAACTCAAGCCGGATATGAAGGGACCGATTCTGTGCTTTGTCGGGCCTCCGGGAGTGGGCAAGACCTCGCTTGGGCGGTCGATTGCGCGTGCCCTGGGGAGAAAGTTCCAGCGGGTTTCGCTGGGCGGCATGCATGACGAGGCGGAGATTCGCGGCCATCGCAGGACATATATTGGCGCGCTGCCGGGGCAGATCATGCAGAGTATTCGGCGGGCGGACACCAATGATCCTGTGATCATGCTTGATGAGCTGGACAAGCTGGGACGAGACTTCAGGGGAGATCCGGCGGCAGCATTGCTGGAGACTCTGGATCCGGAACAGAACTCGACCTTCCGCGATAACTATCTGGATGTGCCGTTCGATCTGTCTAAGGTGTTGTTTATCTGCACGGCGAATATGCTCGATCCGATTCCGGAGCCGCTACTGGACCGTATGGAGATCATTTTCCTCCAGGGGTACACAGAGGAGGAGAAGGTCAGGATTGCGTACAAATATCTGATTCCCCGGCAGATCGCGGCCAACGGATTTCCGGCGGAACTGATCGAGTTCCCGGAAGAAGCAGTGCGGTATCTGGTGCGGCATTACACGCGTGAAGCCGGAGTGCGCAAACTGGAGCAGGTGTTGGGTACGGTTTGCCGCAAGGTGGCGCGGCGCTACGTGGAGGCTCCTCTGAATGAAGAGGGCAGCCGCGATGGCTCGTTTGAGAAGTTGGTCATCGACAAGGATCTGCTGCAGGAATTCCTCGGTGGTCCGCAGGTTCGAGTGGATATGGAGGTCTTCGAACGGACGCGCCGGCCTGGCGTGGCGGTTGGACTGGCCTGGACTCCAGCGGGCGGCGATGTGCTCTTTATTGAGGCGAACCGAATGAAGGGCAAAGGCGGGTTCACCATGACTGGGCAGATTGGCGGAGTGATGCAGGAATCGATGCAGGCTGCGCTGACCTGGGTTCGGTCGAACGCCGGATCGCTGGGCCTGGAAGAGGACTTCAACTCTGCCGTCGATCTGCATATTCATGTGCCGGCGGGGGCGATACCCAAGGATGGCCCTTCGGCGGGCGTGACGATGGTGACGACGCTGGTTTCTCTGATGACCAATACACCGATCCGGCCGTTTACGGCTATGACCGGTGAGGTCACGCTGAGCGGCAACGTGCTACCGGTTGGGGGCATCAAGGAGAAGTTCCTGGCAGCCCGTCGCGCAGGCGTTCAGCATGTGATTCTGCCGGCGGACAACCGGCAGAACGTCGAGGAGGATCTGACGCCCGCACAGACGGAAGGGGTCACTATCCACTACGCGAGCCGCGTCGAGGAGGTACTGGCAGCGGCGCTGCCGCTCCTGCACGCGCGACCGCAGGATGGAGTGGCCGCTGAAGCCCAGGCTAGCCGGGCGCTTGGTCCGGTTGCCTGATCCGATTCTTGAACTCTCACTTTTGAGCCCCTGGCGTTTGCCGGGGGCTTTCCTTTTTCGCGGCAACGTAGAATGTTTCAGTTTAATAAGAGCCAATATCTCATTGAAATAAAATGTCTTAGTTTTCTGATAGCAAGGTCTTTCATCAGGAAATCCACAGCGCGACAGGACTTCAATAGAAGTTGCTAGAGGCTCTCCGCTATGGGCGATTAGATTGCGAGGTGTGGTTTAGATAATCGCATTAAATTGTTGATTATGCATGACATAGTCGAAATACTCACAGGATTGTCACAGTGCCTGTTCCGCTAAGCGAGCCAAGGTGCGCGCCAGCGCTTCTACGCCGGAGGCTATCCATTCGGGGCTGGAGTATTCGTCGGGACGGTGGCTTACACCGTTGCGGCATGGGATGAAGATCATGGCTACCGGGGCGAAGCGGGCGACGAAAAGCGAATCGTGATAGGCGCGGCTGACCATTGCCTTGCTGCTGCGTCCGGCAGCTGTGGCTGCTTCTTGGATGGTAGCCAGCACAGCGATGTCGCAGGCCGCTGGGGGGTCGGCGTTAACGGTTTCGAAGCTGATCTGGACTCCGCGGCGGTGAGCTATTTCGGCTGCCGCGGCTTTGACCTGGGCCAGCACCTCGTCCCGGCGATGGCCGTCGATGTCGCGGATGTCTGTTTCCATGCGAACACGCGAGGGGACGGAGTTGACTGCGCCGGGGAAGACTTCGCAGATGCCGACGGTGGCTACTGTATCGATGACGCCGGTGGATTTGGCGGCGGATTCGAGGGCGAGGATCAGCTCGGCTGCCGCGGCCAGGGCGTCGTGACGGTCGGGCATGAGCATGGCTCCGGCGTGTCCGCCTTCGCCTTCGATCAGGATGCGGAGGGAGGCTGGTGCCGCGATGTGGGTTACGATTCCGAGGTCCAGGCCCTCGCGTTCCAGCAGCGGTCCCTGTTCGATGTGCAGCTCAACGAAGGCGTGGAAATGTCCGGAATTCAGGGCAACGGATTCCAGGTCGCCGCTAAAGCCAGCCGAGCTGCGCAGCTCGGCCAGGCTTCGGCTCTCCTTGTCGCGGAGGGTGCGGGCGTGGTCCGGGGACATGACACCGCCCATCATCCGGCTGCCAAGGCACCCGATGCCGAAGCGGGTGGGCTCTTCGGAGGTGAATATGACCAGCTCGATGGAGCGGCGTGGCTGGAATCCGGCGCGTTGCAGCGAACGGATCGCTTCGAGGCCGCCGAGTACGCCGACTGTTCCGTCGTAGGCGCCGGCGTTGGGGATGGCGTCTATGTGTGATCCGGTGGCGACGGGGGGAAGGTCAGGTTCGGCACCGACCCAGCGAAGAAAGGTGTTGCCGACGGCGTCTTCATGGATGGTCAGGCCGGCAACCTGAGCCAGATTTTTCACATACGAACGGGCGCGCAGGTCGGCTCCGCTGAAGACGACTCGGGTGACGACAGGCGGCTCAGCTTCGGAGATTTGGGCAAGAGCGGTCAGCTCGGCTGTCAGTTCGTCCATCTTTACGATCGGTGTGATGTCGGTCATCGTTCCTCTACCTGGCTAAGCATTTTCCGTAATAGTATGGTCCACCCAAAGTCCGCGAATAGTGGCTTTTCTTGGTGAAAAGCCACGCGGGCTTCGGTTGTTTGGTCTACGCCTTTACGGAAAATGCTTGAGCGGATGGCGGTACCAATCCTTATATATGAGGTATTTGGCCGGGGTCTTGCCCAAGGCGCCAAACCATTGCGGACAATAGGGCGCCATCCAGATGAAGTCGCCGGCGGTGACCGGGTACCAGTGATCGCCGAGGCGGTAAATGCCGCCGCCTTCGAGCATCAGCAGGCCGTGCTCCATCACGTGAATTTCGACCATGGCGAGGGCTGCGCCGGGATCATAGGTCATGGTGTTGACGGCAAAATCCCAGGCTGGACCGTCGGGCATGAGGCGTCGAACCTGCAGGCCAGGATCTCCGCTGAGGGGTTCGGACGCGATGTCTGCTTCGTAGCCGATGACGGCTTCGAGGGTGGAGTGCGAGTCGGTTTCGGGCTGATATCGCTTCTCGATCAACACGGCACGTGAGGCCTCCCCGGCGCGGGTATGATGCGCTGTGCCGGCGGGGAGATATGCGAAGTGGCCTGCTGTGAGGGAGGCGCTGGCTCGTCCGGTGGAGAATTCAAGGTCGATCTGGCCCTCGAGAACGTAGAGGAATCGTTGGACTCCGACGGGGGGCGGGGGCAGCGCCCCGTTGGCCGCGAACTCGGCTGTCATCTGGGTGAAGGCGGCGCCAAGCCGCGGAGCTGTGTGGACGACGAATTCGACGCCGTCTGCTCCAGGAAGCGGGGTGCGGATGAAGGTGTCCGGAGTCTGCAAAAGATGATCGGCTTTGAGACTACTTCGCATTTCTCCGAGCTGATGAAGCATAGATTCCTCTTTCAGTTATGCAGGTAAAGTATTGGTGACATTAATTTTGCATGGATAGCTTAGCAGCGATGCGCTGCAGGAAAACGCCGCCTGCCTCCAATGCAGCGGCTACATCCTCTTCAATCACGTTCTCTGCGGGATGATGGCTAATTCCTCCTGGGCTGCGCAGGAAAAGCATGGCTGTTGGGACTCGCGTGGCCATGACCATGGCATCGTGGCCTGCGCCGCTGGGCATTCGGCGGACCGGGAACCCGGCTGCCTCGACCGAGTCAGCGAGCAGCGCTGTCAGCTCCTCGTCCATGGAGACAGCGGGCTGATCCATTTTGTGCCGGACCTCGCATGTTAGTCCCCGCACCAGGGCGATGGTGCGGGCTCGGTCCAGCAACTGCTCAACTGCCTCGAGCCGTGCCGATTCTCGGGCGCTGCGAACGTCGAGGGTCGCTCGCGCGAGGCCGGCGACTACGTTGCCTGCGTTCGGTTCGACGATCAACTTTCCGACTGTGGCTACCAGGCCTTGGTCAAATTGGACATTCTGAGGATGCCGCTCGGCGACCTGCTCGACGGCGACGATCCATTCTGCCGCGGCGATCAAAGCGTCTCGCCGGAGATGCATCGGGGTTGTTCCGGCGTGATTGGCCTGGCCGGTAAAGGTTACTTCGCAGCGCGTCTGACCGGCTACGGCGGTGACGACCGCCAAGGGCAGCTTCTCCGACTCGAGGACCGGGCCTTGCTCGATGTGAATTTCGAGAAAGGCAACGGCTTCGTCGCTCAGCAGTGCTTCGCTCATCGCGCTGGGGTCCAAACCGAAATCACGGATGGATTGCTCAAGGGAGACTCCGTCGGCGTCGTGCAAGTCAAGGAGAGCCTGGTCGAAGCGGCCTGCGACGGCGCGGCTGCCGAGGAATGGAACTCCGAATCGAACGCCTTCTTCCTCGGAGAAGGCAATGACTTCTATGGCTATCGGGATGGATTTCGCCTGCGCTTCTGCAACTAGTTCCAGCGCGAGGACTACTCCCAGAACGCCGTCGAAGGCTCCGGCGTCGGGAACGGTGTCAATGTGCGAACCGATGACGAGACGTTTTTCCGGGCGTGCCGGATGAAGTTGCCAGAGGCCGCGGAGGTTACCGGCTGCGTCTACCGTCACGGTCATGCTCAGGGATTCCATCCGCTTGCGGAGATGATCGTGGACCTTGGCGACGGGAGGCGTCAGGTAGCGGCGGGTGATGCGGCCGGCCTCTTCAGTCATGGTGGCGAGCAGGCGGCACTCTGCTATCGCGGCTGCGGCTCGGGTTTCAACCGGGGCCGTGGATGGAGTCTGCGCGGGAGTCTGGGTTGGAGTCGGTTCTGGCACTATGGTCAATTCTGTCATGAGGTCCGCCTTAATTCGTGGCCCCGGGAACTGGGATTGGCTAGACCCATACTTTCATTCTGGCTGGGGTAGGAGTAGATTTGTTCGCCGCGTAGCCAGGTCTCGAGAACTCGACCTCGAAGGTGCGCGCCCAGGTACGGGGAGAGTTTATGGCGGAAATGCAGGTCTTCTGTCGTGACGGTCCATAAGGCGTCTGGATCGAAGACGACTATGTCGGCGTCATTGCCGATTCGAAGCGCGCCTTTTTGTCCGGTGAGGCTGGCCAGGTGCGCGGGCTCGGCGGAGAGCCATTTCGCGATTAGAGCGAGTTTTTCATGGTTGTCGTGGCTTCGTTGACTTAAGCCAGTCCAGATTACGGGCAGGGCGAGGCCGAGGCTGGAGATTCCACCCCAGGCCTGGTCAAAACGACCTGTTTCGCGATGCTTCAGATCCGGTGGGCAGGGGGAGTGGTCGGTGGCGATCATGTCGATGATGCCTTCGTGGAGGCCTTGCCAGAGGGCTTCGCGGTTGGCGGCGCTGCGGATTGGCGGGGCGCATTTGTACTCGGTCGCGCCGCTTGGGATATCTTCGGCAGCGAAGTGGAGGTATTGGGCGCAGGTTTCTACGGTGATCCGGATGCCCGATTCTCGGGCTTGCTTCAGTGCGGGTAAGGCGCGGGCGGTGGCCAGATGGACGATGTGGATGTGCGCGTCGAACTCGTGCGCGAGGGCAATCAGGAGTTCGATTGCTTCCAATTCGGCCTGGTCGGGGCGGGAGGCAAGGTAGGTTGCGTAAGAGCGCCAGTCGGCTGGCTTGTCCGATGCGTTGATTGCCGCTGTCGCTTGATCTACGGGGCCGGCTAATTCTGCGTGGGCGAGAAGTGGCAGGCCTGAGCCTTGCAATGCAGTGAGGGTTTTGCGTAATTGCGGTTCGTCGATCCAGGCGAAGCCGTCGATGCCGGAGTGGACCAGGAAGCATTTGAAGCCGGGAACTCCGGCGGCGATCATGCAGGGTAACTCGGATTCGTTGCCGTTGATGCCGTTGTTGCCGACTGCGCCGCCCCAGGTCATCCAGTCCACATAGGTCTGGCCGGTTGCGGCTGCGCGCTTGGCTTCGAGTGTCGCGACGGAAAGGGTCTCGGGAACGCAATTGAGCGGCATGTCGACGAGTGTTGTTACGCCGCCTACGGCAGCGGCCCGGGTCGCTGTGGCGAAGCCTTCCCAGTGCGTACGGTTTGGTTCGGGAACCGATTCGGGACTGGCCTGATTGATGTGGACGTGGGGGTCGACCAGGCCGGGCAGGAGGACGAGATCGCCGTAGTCATGCAGGTGCACGTCTGATGGGATGTCCTCCGATGGGGCGACCGCTTCAATCTGCTCGCCGCGAATGAGGATGGTGGCGGGGCGCAATCCTGTGGGCGTGACGACGCGGGTGGAGCGAAAGGCTCGCGTGGGTGAATCGATGCCCTCTTTTGTCACGTGTGCCATACTGTCGATGATCCCTGAATTCCAAGTGTATCGGAGGTCCAACGACCTATGCCGCATGAGCCTGATCCCAAGTTTCTGCGCCGCGCCATTGCACTGGCGACGGAGAATGTACGTGCCGGAACGGGAGGACCGTTTGCCGCAGTGATTGTGCGTGATGGCGAGGTGATCGCCGAGGCGGCGAACTCCGTGACTACGACCAACGATCCGACAGCGCATGGAGAGATCAATGCCATCCGGAAGGCCTGCGCAACGCTCGGGACGTTTTCTCTGGCAGGCTGCGAGATCTATTCAAGTTGCGAACCTTGCCCGATGTGCCTCGCGGCGATCTATTGGGCTCGGCTGGAGGCTATCTATTTTGGCAGCGATCAGCGGGATGCGGCGAAGGCTGGGTTTGACGATGCGTTCTTATATGACGAGTTTCGCAAGGTGAGTGCTGATCGCGGCATTCCGAGTTCGCAGATGCTAGGGGATGAGGCCTGGGAGTGCTTTGCGACATGGATTGCGTTGCCGACGAAGGTGGATTACTGAGTGGCTTTCATCCGGATTTCAAACTTAGCTTGCTTGCCAGCCGCCGAGTTCGAGAGCTACAGACATGCATCCGTCGCGGAGTTCATCGGCGGTAGTTCGATTGGCCATGGCGCGCGCAACGACCATTCCGCCGACGCACATGGCGGCGATGGCTTGGGCACGATTCCGGCGAGTGGTCTGATCGGTGGCTATGTTGCGTTCGAGGAGTGTGACCATCGCGTCGAATACATTTTCGAAGGCGCGCTTCGCACTCTGATTGCTGCGCGTGACGTCAGTTGGGAGCGCAACCATCGGGCACGAGTTCTCGACATTTTCGAAGTGCTGGCGGGATAGATAGGCTTGGACGACTTGTGGGCCTGCATTTGCTGATTTCAGATCGACCTCGACGCCGTCCCAGCTATTCTTCCAGTCAGGGTCGGTGAAGAAGCAGCCCAGCACCTCGGTATAAAGGTCACTCTTACTATCGAAGTAGTTATAAAATCCTCCTCGCGTCAGCCCTGCGCCAGACATAATCTGGTCGAGAGAAACATTGTCAAAGCCGTAGCGGTTGAATAACTTTCGTGCGCTCTGGACGATTTTTACTTTGACTTCAGCGCTGTGGCCAGCCGGATAGGGCATTGGTTCTCCTCAGGGTACGGTTCGACCAACATTTTCTCACTCCTCAGAATATGATCTTGAACATAATTTGGCTGCGTGGTCCTATGCAGAGGTGGTTGAAGAAGCCTCGGAGGAAGAGATGAAGGAAGGCACTAATCTATTGACGCTGACCGATGCCAGAACTCGAAGACAGTTTTTTACCGGCCTGGCTATGGTTGTTGGAGGCCTAGGCGCGGGAGCGAGTCTCCGGGGAGAATCGCAGGATATGAAGGAAGCGCCTGCCAAGCCTGCAAATCGACATCGTACTTCGCTGCATCAGGAGACTGAAATTAAAGCTGTGCCGCAGCGCATTTACGAGGCGCTGCTGAGTTCGAAGGATTTCGCGACGTTTTCGGGCATGCCGGCGGAGATTGATCCAAAGGTCGGGGGAGCTTTCTCGATGTTCGGCGGACTCATTGTCGGGGTAACTGTGGAACTGGTTGCTGATAAGAGGATTGTGCAGGCGTGGCGTCCGGCGGCGTGGGAACCGGGGTTTTTTTCTTCGGCAAGATTCGAGCTCAAACTGCAGGGCGCCGGGACGCTTGTCGTCCTCGATCATACGGGTTTTTCTGAAGGTAAGTTTGACTCCCTCAGCGAGGGGTGGCATTCGCATTATTGGGAGCCGCTAAAGAAGTTTCTCGCTTAGCTGACAATTACAGCTAATGAGTTGCCGCGGCTTGCACGTTCAGAATGATGCGGCGGTACGAGGTTAATTGCGGCGAGCCGTTGTCTGTGACAGCGAGGATGATATGAGCTGTGCCTTCGCCGGAGCAGGGAATGAAGCCGGAGATCCACGGAGGACGGCAGGCGGCGGTGACGGTGGCTGTGGCCTTTGAGGTGTTGTCGCCGGTGAGGGTGACTGAGGCAGGGTTGACGCCAGTTACACCGGCCTCCGGATAGTGGAACCAGTGGTAGGTGAGCATATTGCCGTCGGGGTCGTGGGTCTTGCCGGCGTCGAGGGTGACGGGCTTGCCGACTTCGGTTTCGATGACGATGGGCGAGGTATCGCCTGATCCGTTCACATCGATGATGGGGTTGTGGTTGGCGTGGGCGAAGTCGGCGATCGTCCAATCCATGCGTGCGGCGAAGTCGTTCTGAAAGGCTTCGCGCCAGCGCCAGATGGTGGCCTGGTCTGAGACATGCTCCTGGCCGTCGATGCCGGTGACGGTGTCCTGCGAGGTCACTCGGAGAAATTCATCGCCGCCCTGGGTCCAGATGGGGTGGGTTTCTCCGTAGGGTTGGCGATAGATGTAACGGCCTCCCCACCCTCCCCAGTCAGGGCGATGCCAGGCGCTGAGGCCGTTGTCGATGAGGCCAAGGAAAGAGGGTGTGTCGCCCTCCATGATGAACATCCATTTCGGGTACATCTTGCCGAGAGGGCCTTTGCAGCGGATGTTTGTTTCGAGCCATTCGTTGGTGACTACGGAGAAGTTGGCGCCCGCTCCGTTGCGGTAGTACTTATCTCCACTGATGCCGGTCCAGGTGGCGTAGTAGTATTCGCCGCTGTTGGGCGCGGAGGGCTGAACGATGTAGAAGAGGCCGGGGAATTGGCGGCGAATCCACGGGCCGGCGTCGTCCTGGTCGGAGATGGAACTGATGCGCAGTTTGGCGACGAACTTCTTCAGATCGTCTGGTGAACGGGTCGCGCGCACGTCGATCAATGCCTGGGCAAGAGTGTTTGCGCCACCCCAGATGGTGATCCAGACGGGACGAGGATCGTCTTTATCTGCGGCTTGAATGATGGCTTTTGAGCCTTCGCTGGATTTGTCCTTGCCGGTGGCGGCCATGCCGTATGCTGACTGTCCGGTGAAGACTTTGCTCATCAGGTCTTCGGCAGTGGGCCAGCCCTTGGCGTGCAGCAGAAGGTTGGTGCGAACCTGGCCGTAGGCCTCGATCAGCTTACGCATGGTTTCAGGATGCGTAGTGGTCTTTTGCCAGGTTGACGTGGTGGCGATCAGGGCCTCGACATCGAATTCGTTGGAGTAGACGAGGAAGCGTACCAGCGACATCTGGTCGTCGGGTTCATTGCCGATGTCGCTGATGACGATGACCCGGGGATGGCCGCTGAAATCGTCGACGTGAGTGGGCGGCAGGGGCTGCGCTGCTAGTGAGATGGCCGAGATTGCCAGCATAGCGAGGAACAATGGAGCATGTCGAGATGCAGAACGTACCAGGCGCTGAGGATGACGAGGCTGATGGAAAGAACTTGCTGATAGGGACGCCAGGCGGTCGGTCGGTGCGCCAAAGTTCATGGGCTGTACCTCTGGAAAGACTCTTTATCTCATACTGGAGGCGACAGTCTCCACTCGAGCTGGGTCTCGGAGGTTATCTTCGCTCGGCGAGGGGTGCGGGCGTACACTCGAAGCTGAATTTTTGGGAGGCCGACGATGCCTTTACAGGTTTGCATGGGGGCACAGATGCAGTGCACTTTTGGGATGGCGCCGAGCTCGCTCGTGGTGTTGCCGGCCAACAAGGTTTTCACTAACCAGATGCCGGATGCAAATATCATGGACCACATCCCCATGACTAATATCATGCCTTTCGGGATGTGCCAGTCGCCATCGAACCCGACGGTGGCGGCTGCTACGGCCGCAGCTCTGGGAGTGCTTACGCCGATGCCTTGTGTTCCGGCGACGCCGGCTCCCTGGGTGACTGGGGCTCCTACGGTGTTACTTGCAAATTTCCCTACGCTGGATAATGTTTCTCAGTTGATGTGTATCTGGGGCGGAGTTATCACTTTCACCAATGCTGGTGAAGAAACCGTGGATGTTCCTTAGGTCGCACGTATTTTCGTCGATTTTCTGAGCGAAATGGTTTAGCGTTCTCACGTGGCTTCGGTTCGCTTGCGAGGCAGTTTGTCATGACCCAGACGTCGGTATTTTCCCTCGACTTTGCCGCAGCCACCGACATTGGCTGCCAACGCGGTAACAACGAAGATAGCTTTGGCTATGATGCCGAGCGGCATGTGTATGTGGTTTGCGATGGAATGGGCGGCAGTGCGGCTGGGGAGATCGCCAGCGGCATGGCGGTCAGAGCGCTGATCGAGACATTTGAAGCGCAGTCTCCCGAGGGGAGTAGTGAAGGGGGGATAGCGCCAATAGAGGCGCGTCTGCTGAATTCTGTGCACGCCGCTAATCGCGTTGTGCGCGAGGCTGCCGGCGCAAATATGCAACTGCACGGCATGGGCTCGACTCTTGTTTGCGCGTGTCTGGATGGGTCGCGCGTTGTCATTGGGAATGTCGGGGACAGCCGCGCCTATCTGATCAGAAACGGCGTATGCGTACAGGTTACGCTGGACCATTCTCTGCTGGATGAGCAGATGCGCATGGGGTTGTTGACGGCGGAGGAGGCTGCGGCTTCGAATCTGCAGTCGGTGATTACGCGGGCGATCGGGGCGACGGACGCTGTGGAGCCAGATTTCTTTGCGGTTTCGTTGAATCTGGACGATATGTTGCTGCTGGCTTCAGATGGCTTGACGCGGTATGCGCAGCCGGAGGAGATCGCTTCGCTGACGTTGGCGGGGTCTGACCTGGCGACGATCTGCAATGGCCTGATCGAGCACGCAAAGCAACGTGGCGGCGCGGATAACATTACCTGCATTATGCTGCGCGCGGTGGAGAAGCCGGCAGAGGCTTGAGGCGTTGCCGATTATCCCACCTACCCCTTACTTCACTACTTTCGCTACACACCTCACTTTCGAGAGGTATCCCGGCATGAGTAATTCCGATTCCGGGCGAGGCGGATCTGATTGCACGAGTGCCGAAGCTGGCCAAGGTCTGTTCCGCGCGGTTTGTGCCGGAACTAGTCAGGCGCGCTTTGCCGGGACTGCCGCTGAATCATTTGCTGGTGGCTCCGTCGCAGATTGCGGCCAGGGTTGAGAGCCAGTACTTTGCCATTAACCGCAGCCGGCCCTGCTGGGAGACGATTTTGCAGACGCGGCAGGTTGGCGTGTATGTAGGGGCAGAAATTCCCTCTCCTGAGTTGAGTCTTATTGTTCTGCTGGATGAGTAGCCAGAGTCTGCTCGCGCTACTGCAAAGATTTAAGCTGCATCTCCTTTTCCACCTTTCGGCCGATGTGACTCTGGATTTGGTTTCGTTAGGATGTTCATGTAACTCGATAACCTGAATAGTTCAGTCGAGACGAACCATGCCAGACAAGTCCAAACCAGATCAGTCCAATACCGACCTGCTCAATCCGAGACGTCCGAAGCGGGAGCATTACACTCCCAGGGCGGAGACCCTTGCGCTGCTCAAGGTTTCGGGTAATCCGATCAACGGTCTTGGCGAAACGGCACAGCGGAGAGCGTCGCCGTTTTTCTGGCATCCGCCTGAGCAGCATCCGTATGGGGAATTACAGGTTGTTGCGCGGCAGAGTTCGCGCAAATGCCCAGGTTCTGCGCCAGCATTCATGGCTGCTTACAACTATCCGGAACTAGTCCCGGTAGCCGATGCGAAGAACGATGCCCCTGCCGAGCAACTCGCCACTGCGTTACAGGCCTTTGCGCTCTCTCACGAAGCCGATGCTGTTGGCATCACACCGATGGATCCACTCTACGTCTTCGAGGGATATACGATCGACGAGCCGTGGGTGATCGTGCTTGCGCTGGCGCATAACTACGAGCGGCTCAAGCTGGTTCCTTCAGACGAAACAAATGGTATTGGCGTTACCGAAATCGGTGAGCAGTACGCTCGCGGGACACGTGCATCGTTTGCCCTTGCCAATTGGATCCGCTCCCAGGGATACAACGCCAACGCATATCCGGGACCTTCCGCAAGCGCCCTGCTTCTGATTCCTCCGGCGATTGATTCTGGTCTGGGCGAACTCGGCAAGCACGGCTCTTTGATCAACCGGCAGTTCGGATCGGGTTTGCGTCTTGCCGGCATCACCACCGACATGCCACTGGTCTCAACTGCACCCGACCGGTTCGGCGCGGACGACTTCTGCAAGACCTGCCAGGTCTGCACGACGGCGTGTCCTCCAGGCGCTATCGCCGAACAGAAGCAAATGGTGCGCGGCGTAGAGCGCTGGTACGTCGACTTCGATAAGTGCATTCCATACTTTGCTGAAACGGCATCGTGCGGAATCTGCTTTGCCGCGTGTCCTTGGACGCGTCCGAACGTGCGCCCTAAGCTGCACGCGACGATGGCCCGACGTCTTGGTCTGGACTCATCCGAGGCGTGACGACGGGATTCACGAAGATTCGAGGGGCTCAGAATCCTGTCTTCAGAAACCGTGTTCGATAATGCTGCGCATTAGACGTACGGCGCGCGGAATCTGGTCGGCGGGTACGCTGCCGAATCCCATTACAAATCCCTGACGGGGTGAATCGCCCATGTACGAGGGCGAGAGCGGCCACAGCCAGAGGCGTTCGTGAGCTGCGCGGGCCGCGATCTCCGCATCGTTCATGCCTTCGGGGAGCGTCACGGCCAGATGCATTCCGGCCTCAGCCCCGTGGATTTGCAGTGTGTCGCCAAACTCGTTGCGCAGACTATCGACGAGCGCGGTGCGGCGTTCGCCGTAAAGCTGGCGCATTCTGCGAATATGGCGGGCGAAGTGTCCGTCAACGATGAAGTCGGCGAGGACCTCCTGGTTGAGATAGGGCGGAAAGATATCCATCGCGTGCCGGACGGCCACGAATCGCTCTACCAGGTCTGTCGGAATGACGATGTAGCCTAGCCGCAGCGATGGGAACAATACTTTGCTGAATGTCCCGATGTAGATGACGCGTCGATTGACGTCCAGGCCGTGGAGCGATGCGATGGGCAGGCTCTCGTAGCGGTATTCGCTGTCGTAGTCGTCTTCGACGATCCACGCGCCGGAACTCTGCGCCCAGTTGAGCAGTTGAAGACGACGTGACGCGCTCATGGTCGAGCCGAGCGGATAGTGATGCGAGGGCGTGACAAAGGCGGCCTTTGCCTTGCGGCACAGCTTGATGCCCGCTGCGACGTCTATCCCTTCGTTGTCGACCGGCACGGGAATGAGGCGGCACTCGGCGGCGACGAGGACTGCGCGCGCCAGCCGATAGCCTGGTTCCTCTACCCAAACCGGGTTGCCCGGGTCAACGAGCACGCGGGCTGTGATGTCCAATGCCTGCTGTGAGCCGGAGACGATCATGATCTGGCCGGGGTCGCATTGCACGCCTCGAGCGGTGCGTAGGTAGTCTCCCACGGCGACGCGAAAGCGTTCGGAGCCGCGCGGATCGACATGATGGATAGCGCTGGCGTTAGGGTTGCGACTGTGGCGCGCGACCAGACTTGACCAGATCTGAAACGGGAACTGGTCGAATGCAGGCTGGTGAACGCCGAAGGCTCCCCAGCCGCGTAGCGAGGGCCCGACTTTGAACTCGGGATAGAGAAGGGAACGGCGGGCTACCTCGCGTGGTCCTGAAGGAGTCGAAGGCGTCTGCAACGACTGACCGCCCAGCCATCGTTCCGAGAATTGCCGTTCGGGCAAAGAGCCGGAAACGAATGTGCCAGAACCTACGCGGCTCTCGAAATATCCCTCGGCGAGAAGCTGCGAGTAGGCGTTGAGGACCGGGAAGCGAGAAACGCGCAGTTCAGAAGCGAGTTCGCGACTGGATGGGATGCGTTGGCCGGGACGGAGGTCGCCGCGCAGGATTGCCGCACGGTAGCCGTCGTAGATCTGCTTGTGCAGCGGGTTCGCCGCCTTGCGGTCGACGGCAATAATCGGCAGAACTCCTGCGGTTGCGCTGCTCACGACCACATTATAGTGGTTAGCACCAGCCGGGCAGGAGTGGATATGGCGACCGACCACTGGAGGCAATGAAAGTAGACAGATTGGGCAGTTAGCTGGCGGTTTCGGTGCCTTGCGCAACCGCTCGACCGTTCGACCAATCGGAGGCCTATTGTTTGGGATTTCGGAAGATGTCTGGAATGCAATCGCAAGGATCGGGCGATTGTTCATCGCCGTTGCGATGGTGGGATTTGGTGTTCAACAGTTTATTTACAGCGGGGTGATCGAAGGTGTGGAGATTCTGCCCAGATGGCTGCCTGGACATGCCGCATGGGCTTACCTGGTCGGCATGTTATTGATCGCAGCCAGCTTCTGCATCGCGACCGAGTGGTTTGGGCGGATGGCCGCAACCGCGCTAGCGTACATGTTTCTGCTGACGCTGATCTTTCGAGATGGGCCGACGATCGCTGCGATCGTGCCCGATCTGCGCGAGAGAACACGTGTCTTCGAGACCCTTACGATGTGCGGCGGTTGCTTTGTGTTGGCGGCGATGATCCCGGCGGGCGATCTTCGTTTCCCTCGATGGGCAAAGGCGATCCGAATCGCGGGAGAAGTGGGGCGTCTCTGTTTCGCGCTCTCAATGGCTGTCTTTGGATGGAGTCATTTGTTGATTCCGGCATTCATCGCGATGCTTATTCCGGCCTGGATTCCCTGGCACTTTTTCTGGGTCTATGCAACGGCATTTGTCTTCTTTGCCGCGGCGATTTCAATTGCCATCAAACGATTCACGCGCATCCACGCAAGCATGTTGGGACTCATGCTCTTTCTCTGGGTGGTGGTCCTGCATGGGCCAAGAGTGGCGGCTGCGCTGCATAACGGCGATGAGTGGAATTCGCTGTTTGTGGCGCTTGCGATCAGTGGGTTTTCGCTGATCTTTGTCGGCTCCAGGCGCGGAATTCGCGATCGAGTGATCGGTTTATTCGACAATTCCCGATAGTGCTCTGCGGCTTCATCGCCGGTCTCTGGTAGTCTCTGGCCCGAACGATGAAGCCGCAAGAGGGAACCGCCCTTACCCAACGGGGACGAGTGTGGGATCGAGCGGCTCATTCGCTGGCGCGTTCTCACGTCGAACCGGTGTCGGTGTCGCGGAGAGGTGCAGTACAGGCTGCCTGGCCTCAAATCGCACCAGCGAATTCTTTTGATCGAAAGTGAATGCGAAGCTTTGCATCGGACATGACCCGAAGTTAGCCAGCGGAAAGGCCGGATTGATCTCGACGAATGGCCGGGTGAAGGTGTAACCGCCGAGAGATACGTCCGAAGCCAGAGTACCGGCTTTGATCTGGAAACGCGTGGAAAGAGTATGCGCATTGCCGAATACCACAGGCGCTGAGAAAAATTTCAAGCGGCGCGCGAAGCTTTCAGGCAGGCTGAGGCCGAAGCCACCGGAGTCAATCTGGGCATCGATCTGGAGGTCGCCTACGCGCAGAGGAACGATCGGGATGCCGTCCGGCATGCGAAACGGGAGTACGGAGTGTTCGCCATCTGGTTCGAGCGCTCCGGAGGCGAGTGTCATACGGTGCCGTGGGTAGTCGAGTGTGAGCAGGTAGTTGCGAAACAGAGCGAATCCCAAGACTCCCTGACAGGGACCATCGGCTTCGCTTAGAGCATGCTTTACAGCTTTGATCCCTACGAACTCCACGCCGGCAACTTCGAGCGATTGCAGCAGGACCATGTCTATTCGCCGCGATCCCTGGCCACTGGGATCGCTCAAACGAGTCTGGCCCACCGAGGGAAGGTTGAGTTGATCGGCAAGTTCAGAGGTCACAAAGGCCTCGGCTCCGGTACCAGTGTCGATGACGAAGCGGAACGGGCCCTTTCCATTGACCATCACCATCACAAACGGCTTGTTATTGCTGAATTTGATGGGCGTCGAGTGGAACGTGCGGTCGGCTAGCAACGGCGCAAAACAGGGGACGGTCAGGGAGACGAGCAATAACCCGATGTGGGCCGTCTTGAACATGGCAGCGCCTCGTAACTGCGCCGATCCGAACCGGAGCGGTCAGCGTACGCAACCTTTATCCATCTCTTTAGTGGTCAGGAGCAATAGCCACTACAGCTGAGAGTTCCATAGCCATTGATGGCATGGAGTAAAGATAGGCTACGACGCTGGATCGCGCTTCAGAAATGAAAGATCAGGTCGCTGGCGATGGTGAATTGCGTCTGGCGACGAGCGCGGTCGTAGGCCTTGCGATCCCACGCGCGGTCGAGCCGAATCTCCGGGCGAATCTGTACCGTTGAGCCGATCCAATGGCTGAGCATCAGTGTGTTTTCGGTGTACTTAGTGTTTACGCCGGTCCGCTGGCCCTTCTTGTCGTTGAGCAGATCGCTGCGAAAAGAAATGAAGTCGTGCGCCGAGAGCTGTCGATTGAGGTAGTTGGTTACGGCATATTCAGGCGCCAGGCAGAGTTGCACTCCAGGCCTGCAGGTAGCTCCGTTCGTACCCTTTTCAGGAGCGATCGAACCGAAGACACTCGACACATCGCGTTCATACATTACATAGGCTTCACTGGCCATGTGCCAGCGCTTTGAGAATCGGTGGTACCACGTGCCGTCATATTGCTGCAGATTGTTGTAGGCATACCTGCCGTTATTGATTCCGTTGGCGCAGAGATAGAGATTGTCGTCGACGGATTTCGTCGTGTAGCTCACGCAGCCGGTGAACGAGGGCTTAGCGTCTGAGGTCCACAGCGCGACATCGTGACCGCCGGTGACGCCTGCCTGCACTATCCACTGATCGCTTAACTGAATCGTTGCGAGCACGCCGGTGTCGGTAAATGGATCGATTGCGTAAAGAAGGGAGTGGCTGAAGATGTAGTTGTTGGGCGAGAGCTGGGCTTCGATTCCAGGGATGGAAATGAAACGCCCGATGCGAAGATTCATGCCGCGTGCGACCTTGGGAAAATAAAGATCGAGATACTCCATCACCGGGTCGAAGCCATATTGATGATTGTGGTCGATGAGCTGGCTGCTGAAGTAGCCCTTATCGGTGGTGTAGCGATAGTCGGTGCCGTAGAAGGCCGTGAGGTGAAAGCCGAAGTCGAAGTGGTTTCGCTGCACGGTGTCCGGAAGGCGTTCGACATAGACAACGGCCTGGTTCAATTCAAAGCGATTGGGGTAGGCGTCGTTGGCCTCGGGTGAATTGCTGTGTGTTGAGGTGCTGCCATTTACTGTTGGGTCGACCCATCCGTAGACTTTAGTCCGGCTGCGTGCGTCGTTCCAGGCGGTCATCAACGGATAACTGTTGGTGTCGGGTTCGCCCAGGACTGGAGCGCCTCCGTACGACCAGTCGGAGTTTGGAAACGGTGGGGATTCCAGAGGAGACGGCAGGCCTCGCCGGGGAGGCGCCGGAGAGCTGGCGGCGGTGCCGTGCCAGTCTTCACGATAAAAGTTATACAGTTTCGCGAAGAACCCGGCAGGCTTGGCGGACTGAGATGCAGGAGCCTCGGGCAGACCGGCGTCGGGCTTAGTCTGAGCAGAAAGGGAGGTTCCGTGAAACAGACCTGCCAGGGTCAGGACGACAAGAGATCCGACTACTTGGCCGATGCGCCGTTCAAGGCGTTGCGACGTTCTCAGAAGACGGTCCACCATAGTCCTCTGCTAGTGTACGCGCAATGACCAAAGGAAGCCTCGCGTCAGATTCAAGAAGAGAGAGCGAAACCGGCCTAGAGACAATCGAAAACTGTGACATGTAGCACAAAGCTGAGGGAGCAGTCTGTAATAGGCTTAAGACTCGTTGGAAATAGGCTGTTTTTCCGAGTTGTCATGCGAATTTGATCTGGCGCGCTTAAAGTAGTCAAACGGAGTTTTCAGGAAACTCGATATGCGCATTCTTGTAATCAATGGCGGTTCCTCATCGATCAAGTTCTCAATCTTTGAGTCGGGCTCAGAGGCCGGATCATCCGATCCGCGTAGCATCGTCGACGGGGAACTGAGCGGAATCGGCAGCGCAAAGGCCAGACTGAGCGTGCGCGCAGAAGACGAGCATCTTACGCATGCCAGCTCTGAGGTAGTCGCGAAGTCTCTCGACGACGCAATTCGTCTGATCTTCGATATCGTAGGCGACCCTCGGGTGCCGAGAGTCGAGGCTGTTGGATATCGCGTGGTTCATCCCGGGCCAAAGGTAGACGACCATCGGCGTATCACTCCAGAGCTTGTGCATGATCTTGAGGCAACAGTTATGTTTGCACCACTGCATAATCCTGAAGTGATTAAAGTGATCCGGCAGGGCCTCGTGCGCTTTCCAGACACACCCCAGTATGCGTGTTTCGATACTGTGTTTCATCGGACTATGCCAGAGGAGGCAACGACATACGCGTTGCCTGCGGAATATCGTGAGCGTGGAGTTCGGCGATATGGATTTCACGGGCTGAGCTGCGAATCGATCGTGTGGCAAATGGAAAGTCAGAGTGGCGGCGTACCAAAGCGCATGGTTATCGCGCATCTTGGCAGTGGATGCAGCGTGACTGCACTTGTCGATGGCCGGTCCGTGGACACGACGATGGGCATGACTCCAACAGGCGGCGTGGTGATGGGAACGAGACCGGGCGATCTTGATCCCGGCCTGATTCTCTATCTTCTTCGAGAACAAGAAAGTCATGCCAAAGACGCCGTATCAGAACTGGAATCGACCCTGAATCATGCCTCCGGAATGGTGGCTTTATCCGGGATGTCGAACGACATGCGGGCAGTCCGGAAGGCTGCGAGCGAAGGCGATACCCGGGCTCTGCTTGCAGTTAAGGTGTTTGTTCGCAGCGTAACCAAAGCAATCGGCGGATTCTGCTGGCTGATGGGCGGTGTCGATGCGATTGTCTTTACCGGCGGAATCGGCGAGCATGATGGGGATACCCGCCGCGAGATCCTCGACGGTCTGCAAGAAACAGGAATCTCGATGGACGCTTCTCGCAATCAAACTCTTGCGAGCGGTATAGCCCAGATCAACAGTCCCGAATCCATAACTTCCATATACGTCATTCCAGCACAGGAAGATCGGATGATCGCAGTGCATGTGAGCCGCATGGCAAACTCCGGCACATAGAATCTGCAACCCATAACCGCAACCTTCACATTGCATGAGGTACAGACATGAACAGCAATTCTTCTCAATTGACATTGAGCGCCGAAGAGCAACGCTTGATGAACGCCTACTGGCACGCCTGCAACTATCTCTGCGCAGGCATGTTGTATTTGTGCGCGAACCCGCTGTTGCGCGAGCCGCTCAAGCCGGAGCACATCAAGAACAGGCTGTTGGGGCACTGGGGATCAGATCCAGGACAGACTTTCATCTGGGTGCATCTAAATCGGCTGATCAAGAAGTACGATCTGGATGTGCTTTATATATCCGGGCCTGGGCACGGAGCACCTGCGACACTTTCAAACAGCTATCTTGAAGGCGTCTATTCCGAGGTCTATCCGGCTATGAGCCAGGACCTTGTCGGCATGCAGAAGTTCTTGAAGCAATTCTCGTTTCCCGGCGGAATTGGAAGCCACTGCACACCCGAAACGCCGGGCTCCATTCATGAAGGCGGAGAGCTGGGCTACAGCCTTTCACATGGATTTGGCGCGGCCTTCGACAACCCAAATCTGATCGTCACAGTAGTGGTGGGAGATGGCGAGGCAGAGACAGGGCCGCTCGCGACTTCATGGCACTCCAACAAATTTCTCAATCCGATTCGCGATGGCGCAGTGTTACCGGTCCTGCACTTGAATGGCTACAAGATAGCCAATCCTACGATCCTGGCGAGAATTTCCTGCGAAGACCTGGAACACCTCTTCAAAGGCTATGGCTGGACGCCATACTTTGTTGAGGGTGACGATCCAGAGGTGATGCATCAGAAGATGGCCAGCGTCATGGAGGAGTGCGTCAACGAAATACGGGCCATTCAGCAGCACGCGCGAAGTGTCGGGGGCAAGCCGGAACGTCCGCGCTGGCCGATGATCGTTCTGCGCACACCGAAGGGATGGACAGGGCCGAAAGAGATCGACGGTCACAAGCTGGAAGGCTCATGGCGCGCTCACCAGATGCCTATCCTCGATCCGAAGACCAATCCAGCCCATCTCAAGGAGGTCGAGGACTGGTTGCGCAGCTATCATCCAGAAGAGCTCTTCGACGAGAATGGCGCGCTCATTGCCGAGCTTCAAGAGCTTCCGCCGCAGGGCACGAGGCGCATCAGCGCAAATCCTCACGCCAATGGCGGAGCTCTGAGAAAGCCGCTCATACTGCCGGACTTCCGTGAGTACGCCCTGAAGGTGGAAGAGCCGGGCAATACTGAAGTTTCGTCAACGGAGACGCTTTCGTACTTTCTTCGCGATGTAATGCGGAAGAATATGACGAACTTCCGTGTCTTCGGCCCCGATGAGACTGCTTCGAACAAACTGCAGGCAATCTACGAGGCCAGCGGTAAGACGTGGATGGAGGAGATGAAGCCGGAAGATGCGGACGGCGGCTATCTTTCAACCGATGGACGCGTAATGGAGATGCTCAGCGAACACACGCTGGAGGGCTGGTTCGAAGGGTATGTGCTCACCGGACGCCACGGTTTCTTCTCAAGTTATGAGGCATTTGTACATATCATCGATTCCATGTTTAACCAGCATGCAAAGTGGCTTGAGAAGAGCAAACTTGAACTGCGATGGAGAGCACCTATCTCATCGATCAATCTGCTGATTACATCGTTGGTGTGGAGACAGGATCACAACGGATTTACACATCAGGATCCGGGGTTTCTCGACATTGTGACGAACAAGAGTGCGGAAGTTACGCGCATCTATCTTCCTCCGGATGCAAACTGTCTGCTCAGCGTCGCCGATCATTGTTTGCGCAGCACCAACTATGTGAATGTAATCGTCGCGGATAAAGCTCTTCATCTGCAGTATCTGAATATGGAGGAGGCTATAAACCATTGCACGAGGGGCATCGGCATATGGGATTTTGCAAGCAATGATGACCGCCAGGAACCCGACGTGGTGATGGCGTGTGCCGGAGATATCCCTACTTCAGAGGCCTTGGCTGCGGTCGCTATCCTGCGCGAGCGATGTCCTGAACTCAAGATTCGCTTCGTCAATGTTGTCGATCTGTTTCGCTTGATGCCGGAAAAAGAGCATCCCCACGGAATGTCGGATAGTGAGTTCGACAGCCTGTTCACAAAGAATAAGCCGGTTATTTTCAACTTCCACGCGTACGCGTCGTTGATTCACAAGCTAACATATCGCCGCACCAATCACGACAATATTCATGTGCGCGGATACAAGGAGAAGGGCAACATCAATACGCCGCTGGAGTTGGCGATTTTGAATCAGGTGGATAGGTTCAACCTGGCAATCGACGTGATTGACCGAGTGCCGACATTGCAATCGAAAGCTGCACACACAAAAGAGTGGTTGAAAGACCAGATCATCGATTGCGTGAACTACGCGCATGAGAACGGGATTGATCGTCAGGATGAGCGCGAGTGGAAGTGGCCCGGGGAGAAGATTCACCCGTAGGGCGATTATTTTGATGCCTTGATCGCCCGGAAGTTTAGTCACGACCGGAATGGGCCGGCTGGTTCGGCGTCGCCGCTTCGCCGCTCCTGCGTCGTAAAGCGGCCACGGATGCGCAAGATATTTACCGCTTGCGCATCCGCGCAGTCGTGCTACTCTACGTTCATGACGGTGCGCAGGACACTACGACGAATCTCGATCAAGGTCCAGTTGCGCATGATTTTCATGGATGTTTGCTGCGGCCCACCGTCCTTCCAGAAGTAACCCCCTCGTCGCTGCACCCACCTTCGGTGGTGTGTTGATCAATGCCAGCAGTCTGTTACGGTGTGCGCTAGTCGTCTTCTTCGACTTTTGCGCAAGCGGGGGAAGTGTATATGGAATCGTCTTTGCTTTGGAGTGAAGTTCTACCGGCAGGGGCCACCTGGTCGCATGTTCTCAAACGGGGCACATCGCTGAAGATTACTGATGTTGAAGGAAACGCTAACGTAGCGGCCTATTTCCTCAACTTCGAAAACCCTTCGGAACGTTTCAACCTTCCAGATACGCTGAAAGCGCAACATACGGCGCGACTGCGTGCCGGGCACGTTCTCTTTTCGGATATGGGCCGAGTACTGTGTTCGATCACCGAAGATACGGTGGGTTGGCATGACCCTCTTGCCGGAATCTCAAATGCGGCATTGATCGAGAAGAAGTATGGAAAGACCACTTACCAGAAATCCCGGAACGACTGGTATCAGAACGCGCGCGATGGGTTCCTTGTCGAACTCGGCAAGTACGGCATGGGCCCCCGCGATCTACATGCGACGGTGAACTTTTTCAGCAAAGTCGTCGTCGATGACGGCGGAAGCATGCAGTATGTCGGCAATAACTCGCCGAAGGGAAGTTATATCGAACTACGGGCGGAGATGAATGTTCTGGTCTTGCTGAATACTTCGCCACATCCTCTAAGTGATGATGCAACATATTCTGCGAAGCCGGTGGAACTGAGTATCAGCAGAGTACCCGCGCCTATGCGCGACGATCGATGCCGTAATCTTTGCCCTGAGAATACCCGTGGGTTTGTCTTGACTGAGTTATATTTTTTGTAATCTCTGCGAGGAAGACGTGCATACAACAAACCTTAAGCCAAGCCCCCTTCAGCCAGAGGCAGCACTGCACAGCTTTATCGTGGAGGCGGGAGACCCCTTTGTCTTCAAAATCATGAAGGATCAGGTGGTACGGATCATTGATCTTGAAGGGAATCAGGCCGTAGACACGATTTTTTACAACGCGCATGACTATTCAGACCGCTATAGTGCGCAGGACACGATTCGTGGGCAAGCCAACATCTATCTCACGACAGGAACCCAACTTATATCCACTAATGGAAAGACTCTCCTAACGATCGTAGCGGACACGTGCGGCCGTCACGATACGTTGGGCGGCGCATGTGCGACAGAAAGCAATCAGGTTCGCTATGACCTGAGCAAAAGCCACATGCATGCCTGCAGGAACAGTTTCCTCAAGGGCCTGCAGCTCTGGAATCACGGAATGGAGAAGCGGGATGTTACTAGCAACATCAACTTCTTCATGAACGTGCCCGTAACCCCAGAGGGCAGACTCACCTTTGAAGATGGCGTCTCCGACGCCGGCAAGTATGTTGAGCTTCGCGCGGACATGGATGTTCTTATGGTAATAAGCAATTGCCCTCAGCTTAACAATCCCTGCAACGGTTACAATCCGACGCCAATCCAGATTCTCATCTGGGATAAGAATGTTCGATAAAGTCCTTATCGCCAACCGTGGCGCCATTGCCTGCCGTATTCTCCGCACTCTCAAGAAAATGGGAATTATATCTGTCTGCGTCTATTCCGAGGCGGATGCGAACTCGCGCCATGTGCTGGAAGCGGACGAGGCATATTGCATTGGACCATCGCCAGCTTCGCAGAGTTACCTTTCGATTGAATCCATTCTGAAAGTCGCCAGGGAATCAGGGGCGCAGGCAATTCATCCAGGCTACGGATTTCTCAGTGAGAGCATTGAGTTTGCTCGCGCTTGCGAGCGGCAGGGAATTGTCTTCATCGGCCCTGGCATCGAGCAGATTGAGGCATACGCGCTCAAGCACACGGCGCGTGAGATTGCCAAGCGGTGTGGTGTGCTGTTGCTGCCCGGTACGGGGCTTCTAACTGACAAACAGGATGCCTTGCGCTCCGCGTCGGAGTTGACCTATCCGGTTATGTTGAAGAGCTCTGCAGGCGGCGGAGGCATTGGAATGCGTGTCTGTTTCACTCCGCAACAGCTTGAGGAAGCCTACGAATCTGTCGTGCGGTTAAGTAAGAACAGCTTCGGCGACGGCAGGGTCTATCTCGAGAGATTCATCTCCCATGCGAAGCACATCGAAGTGCAGATCTTCGGTGATGGAAGCGGAGAGATTCTGGTTCTCGGGTCTCGCGATTGTTCTGCTCAGAGACGCCATCAGAAAGTTATTGAAGAGACGCCTGTGCCCGGTTTGGCTATGGAGACGCAAGAGCGTTTGTTTGATTCCGCGCGCTTGTTAGGCGAAGCCGTTAACTATAAGTCCGCCGGTACTGTTGAATTCCTGTTTGACGCTGATACTAAAGATTTCTTTTTTCTTGAGGTCAACACACGGCTTCAGGTAGAGCACGGCGTGACGGAACAAGTCACCGGCGTCGACCTGGTCGCGATGATGATTCAGGAGGCCGCTGGTGAATTGCCGCCAATTGGCTCCTTCGTAATTGAGCCCCATGGCGCTTCGATAGAGGCCCGCGTGTATGCGGAAGATCCAGCAAAGGGATTTTTGCCCTCACCAGGTAAGCTTTCCGAAGTAATCTTTCCTGATGCGGAGTTAGCCCGGACTGAAACCTGGGTGGAGCGCGGAAGCGAGATCACGCCTTACTATGATCCGATGATCGCCAAGATCATAGTTACCGGAAGAGATCGAGCAGATGCGGTCGCCAAAATGGCGCGGGCACTCGAACGTTCTTCGATTTATGGTACGGAAACAAATCTGCACTATCTTAAGGCGATCGTCGCGTCGCTGGCTTTTCACGATGGAGGGATTACCACCAATTTTCTAAGCACATTCACAGTCACGCGGACGGCCTTTGAGGCTCTGGAGAGTGGAACTCAAACGACGATCCAGGACTATCCGGGAAGGTTGGGTTACTGGCACGTAGGCGTTCCACCCTCGGGCCCAATGGACTCTCTTGCACTTAGGCTCGTGAATCGGATAGTTGGGAATCCGGATGGATCGGCGGCTCTGGAGATGACGGGCATTGGGGCCACGCTTCGTTTTGATTCTGATGCGATCGTTGCGATTGGCGGCGCCGACATGGGCGCTACGCTCGAGGGCAAGCCTGTTTTCCAATGGAAGCCTATTCAAGTCAGAGCCGGACAGGTGTTACAGTTTTCGGCGGTAAATGGTGCGGGTAGCAGAACCTATCTCGCAGTTAAAGGTGCGCTTGATGTGCCCTCCTTTCTTGATAGCCGAAGCACATTCATGCTGGGTGGATTTGGCGGTCATGCAGGTAGAGCTTTGCGTGCTGGAGATGTTATCCATTTTGGCTCTGCGGAAGTACCGACGAGCATGGTGTCTCTGCCGAATGAATTGATTCCGAAGTATGAGCGTAAGTGGGAGATAGCTGTGTTGTACGGGCCGCATAGCGCTCCCGAGTTTTTTACGGCTGCGGATATCGAGATGATCTTCAGTACGGGTTGGCGCGTTCATTACCAATCCGATCGCACGGGAGTGCGACTGGTTGGCCCGAAGCCTGAATGGGCACGCAAAGATGGCGGTGAGGCAGGGCTGCATCCGTCTAACATTCACGACAACGCCTACGCGATCGGCTCAATCGACTTTACCGGAGATATGCCAATCCTGCTTGGTCCTGATGGGCCGAGCCTGGGAGGTTTTGTCTGTCCAGCTGTGATTGTTTCGGCGGAGTTATGGAAGCTTGGCCAGCTAAAGGCTGGGGATACGGTGCGCTTCGTTCGAGTGAGCGAGGAGCAGGCGCGTCAGATGGAGTTAACGCTCGAATCGGCAATTGAGCATCTTACTGGGTCGCTTCCGCGCCACCCGACTGTGGCAGTGGCCGAGCCAGCGGTTCTGCAGACGGCTGCTCATAAGCCTGTTACCACCTATCGCGTCGATGGCGACAAGTATCTGCTTGTTGAGTATGGAGAGAAGGTGCTGGACCTGGCCTTGCGCTTTCGAGTGCACTTACTTGAACAGCGGCTAAGCTCTCTCGGCCTGCCCGGAATCATTGATGTCACGCCCGGTGTGCGGTCTTTGCAAATTCACTACGACAACAGGCGATTGCCCCGCGAGGCCCTTCTCGAGGCGCTGGACGCGATCGATAAGGATTTGCCGGAAAACCCTGACATCACCGTGCCCTCGCGTACGGTGTACATGCCGTTGTCGTGGAACGATCCCGCCACGCAACTGGCGCAATCGAAGTATATGCACTCGGTGCGGCCCGACGCACCCTGGTGCCCGGATAACATCGAATTCATTCGACGAATCAACGGACTTGATTCCGTCGAGGACGTTCATCGGATGGTCCACGCGGCCAGCTATCTTGTGCTGGGTCTTGGCGATGTGTATCTAGGCGCTCCGGTCGCAACCCCGATCGATCCGCGCCATCGCCTGGTAACAACGAAGTATAACCCCGCGCGTACCTGGACGCCCGAAAATGCTGTTGGCATAGGCGGGGCCTATATGTGCGTTTACGGTATGGAAGGACCTGGTGGGTATCAGTTAGTAGGGCGAACGGTTCAGGTCTGGAATACGCACAAAGTTACGAAGACTTTTCCCCAGGGTAAGCCATGGGCGCTGCGGTTCTTTGACCAGATACACTTTTATCCGGTTTCGAGCAAAGAGCTTCTCGATCTGCGCAACCAAATATTGCATGGCCGCTTTGAGCTGCAAACGGAAGAAGGCAGTTTCAATCTGCTTCGGTATCAGGAGTTCCTCGCTTCGATTGCAGAGGATGCAAATGTATTTCGAAAGAAACAGCAGGCAGCTTTTCAGGAAGAACGCGAGCGCTGGAGAGTGAATGGCCTGCTCGAGGTGGCAACCGCACCGGAGACTGTCGATCTGGGCGAAGAAGACGCTCAGGTCGCCGATGGTTGTATTGCGGTAAATTCTCCGATGACCGCAAGCATCTTTCAAATTGCAGTCGAGCCGGGGCAACAAGTGCATGCGGGTGAAAAACTTGTGGTGCTTGATGCCATGAAGACAGAGATAGTGATCTCTGCACCATCTGCTGGAGTAGTGGAAGAGATTCGTTGTACGCACGGGAAACTCGTGCATGCTGGGCAGGCTTTAGTTGTTTTGCGAACCAGATAGGTTGAAGGAGACTAACAAGGTTGGATATTACTTCACTTCAGCAAGCGTACAAGGACAAGACTACTTCTCCAGTAGAAGTGGTTAAGGAAGTCTACGCGCAGGTTCACCGTAGTGGTGTAAGGCCGGTGTGGATCACGCTGATCGATGAAGAGGAGAATATCGCCCGCGCAACCTCGCTCGAGAGTGTTGATGCGGCACGTTCGTTGCCTTTGTATGGCGTACCCTTTGCGGTTAAAGATAACTTCGATGTTGCCGGGGTTTCAACTACTGCGGCGTGTCCGGAGTTTTCACATCAGGCCATTGCAACGGCTGAGTCGGTGCAGCGATTGTTAAACGCCGGCGCGATCCTGATTGGCAAGACGAACATGGATCAATTTGCCACGGGGCTCGTGGGCACGCGCACGCCTTACGGGATATGTTCGAGCGTATTTAGTTCAGAGCATATCTCTGGTGGATCCAGTTCAGGGGCAGCGGTTGCCGTTGCTCAGGGATTGGTGAGCTTTTCGTTAGGAAGCGACACTGCCGGTTCGGGAAGAGTTCCTGCGGCTTTCAATCAACTTGTAGGCCTCAAGCCAACACGCGGACTCGTCAGCGCAGATGGGCTGCTCCCTGCATGTCGATCGCTGGATTGTGTTTCCGTATTTGCTGAGACTTGTTCCGATGCAGCGCGAGTTCTTGATGTGCTGCGCGGATTAGATAAAAAGGACTTCTATACGCGCGAAGCCACTCCAGGAGAGGGTGCTACTCCCTGGGTAGCATCGCGATTCAGATTTGGAGTGCCGAGCGAGCAGAGCCTTGAGTTTTTTGGCGATGATCAGGCGCGAGTCGCGTACAACAAAGCAGTTGCTGCATTGTCACGATTGGGCGGAGCGGCGGTTCCTTTCGATTATGAGATATTCCGTTCCGCGGCAAGCCTGCTCTACAACGGCCCGTGGGTCGCAGAGCGATTGGCGTCGGTCATGGATTTTGCAGATAAGCATATCGATGCGTTCGATCCTACAGTAGGAAAGATCATTTCCGGTGCTCCGCGATTCAGTGCAGTCGATGCGTTCAGGGCGCAGTATGAGCTGATGGATATTCGCCGAAAGACAGATGACATTCTGAACGAAGTGGATTGTCTGCTGTTGCCTACCGCACCCACGATCTACACAATAGCTCAGGTGCAGGCTGCTCCTATTGAACTTAATAGCAATCTTGGTTACTACACCAACTTCGTCAATCTTCTCGATATGGCTGCTGTGGCGATTCCCGCTGGATTTAAGGCGGATGGATTGCCATTCGGCGTCTCATTAATCGGCCGGCCCTTTACTGATGACGGCCTTCTCGTAGTTGCAGATCGATTGCACAGGGAGTTGGCCATAACGCTGGGAGGATCGAAGAGAGCTTTGGCTTCAACGCCTGCCATGCCAGTGAAGGCAGCTCCGCATGGATGTGTGCTTATGACTGTTGTCGGAGCTCACCTTACGGGTCAACCATTGAACTGGCAGCTTACAACTCGCAAGGCTCGCCTGGTCCGGACGACACGCACGCATCCGGACTATCGGCTCTATGCCCTGCCTAACACGACGCCGCCTAAACCGGGGCTTGTCTATTCGCCGGGATTTGTCGGAAAGGGGATTGAGCTGGAGATATGGGCGATGCCTGAGGATACCGTCGGCACCTTTCTAAATGCCATCCCTGCTCCGCTCTCTCTTGGCACTGTCTTACTTGAAGATGGGACCAGCGTGAAAGGCTTTTTGTGCGAGCCGGCGGGGATCGTTGGAGCAGAAGAAATTACGCATCTGGGTAGCTGGCGCGCCTATATGCAATCGTTGCTGGCGAGATAGCGGGAAGCCTCGTCAATCCTCGGCAAACTGCGACTGGATTTGCTCAGACACCATCATCGTCTTCATCTTCACCGGAGGGAGGGGTCTCCGGTTTACCCGGCTTCTCCTTCTTCTTGTAAGTGCCCTCGAGAACCTGTTCGAGTTTGACACGGAACTCCGGATCGGCAGGGTCGCTGTCAGTTTCGAAGCGTAGAACTGGCTGACCCTGGCGATCTACTACAAACTTGGTGAAGTTCCAATGTATCTCGCCACCGCCTGTTCCATCTTTGGGATCGGTAAGAAAGCGGACGAGAGGAATGCTGTCTTTGCCGCGAAGGGAAGCTTTGGAAAAGACGGGGAAGTTGATATGTTCGGTGTCTCGATAGTAATGCTGGATCGCAGAGTTATCCGTAAGTTCCTGAGCGCCGAAGTCGGCAGATGGAATTCCCACCAGAACAAGTCCCTTGTCGGCATATGTCTTTTGTAAATCTTCGAGTGCTGCGATCTGGTTCTTGTAGATTGATTTGCTGGCGAGATTTACGATGAGCAGCACTTTCCCTTTGTATGTAGAAAGGGATATTTCCTTGCCGTCGAGGGCGACCAGGGAATAGTCGTAAACAGTCTTGTGTTTCGCGGGTGTGTCGCTGGATGCAAGGGCGAGATGGAATGAAAATAGAAGGCCAAGAACGGTGATCCGCCGGAAAGTCATGGAGTCCTCAAGGGACATTCTTGCACTCGCCGAGTGCAAGTTCAAAGGGATTTCTGGTTCGCCAATCGCGTGGGAGCGGGTATCAGCAAGTTTTGTTTGCGCTATTAAATAGACCGCCACTCAGCAAATGCCCAGGAGGTCTCGATTTGCGTCGATGCTTGGTTCAAATTGCCAGTGCCGGATGACGTGAGTGCCGATAGTTCAATGTGATTTCCCCGCTATTCCTGTAGCGAGTAATACTTCTGCCCAGCGATGTTCTGCCGTCGCTAACTGTTGTACGTCGAATAAGAATGGTTTATGCTCGTGCACAGGCCGATCCATTTGAGCGTGTGTTTTTGTTGCAAGTGTGCGGCGCAGCGGTGTCTCTATCATGGACTTTGAGCAGCTCAAGACATTTCAACTCGTAAGCCGATTGAAAAGCTTCTCGCGTGCAGCGGAGAAGCTGGGTGTGACGCAACCGGCCATCTCCGCGCAGGTTCGATCGCTTGAAAACGAAGTGGGCGCACGGTTGTTTGATCGTGAGGGTGGAAGGGTTACTTTCACGGCGGCGGGCCGGTTATTCGAGCCGTTTGCCGAGCATTGTCTGCAATGCCACAGTCATATCCTCGCCGGGGTGAGCGAACTGTATCAATCGCCGCGTGGAGAGATTTCTGTCAGCACCAGTGAGGCGACCAGCCTATACGTATTACCGACCGTCTTTGCGCATTTCAAGAAGCTCTACAGCCGCGTGCATCTCAGCATCGTTCGTTCTGAGAGGTCACGAACGCTGGAAGCGGTTTTCAGTCGCGACGTGGATTTTGGGATCGTCTCGCTCCCGGTAAAGGACAGCCGGTTATTGATTCATAGCATTCATAAAGATGAAGTTGTACTCGTAACCTCGCCGACTCATCCACTGGCGGAAAGGGAGAGCGTCAAGCTGGATGAGATTCTTCAATACCCGCTGCTGATGATGAAGCATGGCCGCCAGCGCGAGAAGATCAATCACTTCTTTCACAGCCGGGACGTGCAGCCGCGTGTCGCGATGGAGCTCGACTCCAGCGAGTTGTTGAAGCGATTGATTGGCGCCGGAATCGGCATAGGCTTTTTGCCGCAGACCAACGTTACAGCTGCCGAAACCGCAGGCCTGTTGAAGACGATGAAGGTCGATGGCATGCGCCTTCAGCGTGAATTGGCGCTGATATTTCGCAAGGATAAGACCCTCACGCGCGCGGCCCACGCTTTTCTTGAAGTGGCTACGAATGGTGCGAAACCGGTACCCCCCGCTACGAGAGCCAGGAGCCGGGCTCTGTAATCAGCCACAGATTTCGTTGCGCAAAGTCGAGCCTTAGGGTAAAGCTCATGTATGCGAACTCACTCTTCCTTGCCTTTCTCCTTGTTCTCGCAAATCCCCCTGACATTTTTGAGAACCGCATCATTGGTCGCGCTATGTGTGGCGTTGCCTGCGTTGTGCGCAGCGCAGGACAATGACGGATTTCCAAAGAAGACAGGCTCGCTCGAGCCGGGCGTCCAACATCCGATGACCGAGTTAACCCCTGATGCCGAATTCCCGGTCAGCGGACATCCGGACTGGTTAGGCGTGACGGATGACGCGGTGTGGGTGGCCAGTTCAAACGTGAATCATGTCGTTCGCCTGGACGCGAAGACTAACAAGCCCGACATCATTGTGACGATTCAGAAGCCCTGCTCAGGGCTTACGGTCTCTTTTGGCAGCCTTTGGATTCCGAGCTGCGGGTCGCACAATCTTGTGCGTGCTGATGCGAAAACGGGCGCAATTCAAGCGACGATTGCAGCGAGTCCTGCCGACTCCGAGGGAGGGATTGCTGCGGGTGCCGGGAGCGTCTGGCTGGTGACCTCGGCAAGCAGTGAATTGGACCGGATTGACGCTGCAACGAATAAGGTTATCGCTCGCATTGCGCTGCCGAAGGGCTCGTTTAATCCCATATTTGCCGGGGATTCGGCATGGGTGGCGAGCAACGATGGCAACTCCCTGGTGCGAGTTGATCCTGCAACAAACAAGGTTGCCGGCTCTACCCCGATCGGGCCCAAGCCAAGATTTCTTGCGGCCGGTGAAGGTTCAGTATGGGTGCTGAATCAGGGCGACGGCACGGTCTCACGTGTGGACGACACCACGGGAAAGCTGCTGGCGACGATTCCTGCCGGAATTCCGGGACTGGGCGGCGAAATTGCCTATGGCGGCGGATATGTCTGGGCAACAGTTTTTGGATATCCGATCACGCGGATCGATCCGGCCACGAATAAGGTGATTCGGCAATGGACCGGGCAGGGGGGAGACAGCATTCGTTATGCGCATGGGTCGGTTTGGCTGACCTTCCTGATGGGCGCTAAAGTGTGGAGGCTAAAGGTGCCCGGGGCATGATGAGGGTACTGTTTTCGCTCCCCTGCGGCACGTCTTTCAAGATGCGCTTATGGGCGGCATAAATGAAATCAATGTGCCTCCTGCGACTCCCAGCCCTTGCGATACTTTACTTCTATGCATGGTGTGAATTACGGGATGAGAATTAGGGATACTGAACCCTCTGCAAGGCGCCCTCTGGGCCTGGGCGTGTCAAGGGCTTTTTTGGCGCGGTTTTCCGCAGTGTTCGCGCTCATCTTGATTCTGGGTTTGACTTCCACGACTGCCGCCCGAGCGGCCGCGTCAACTTTCACAGTCGGCTGGTCTGTCTATGCTGGCTGGAACCCGTATTTCTACATGGCGAAGTCCGGCATCTTAAAGCGCTGGGCCGATAAATACGGCATCGTGATCAAGGTGCAGCGGTTTGACTACGCGGCCTCCCTTGATGCTTTTGTGGGCAAGAACATCGATGCCTGCACCATGACCAACATGGAAGCGCTCGACATGCCGGCCGCCGCCGGAGTCGATTCCACAGCCTTGATTGTAGGTGATTATTCAAACGGCAATGATGCGGTGCTCGCACGCAACAACCTCACGCTGGCGCAGCTTCCCGGCAAGCGCATCATGCTGGTGCAAAAAACTGTTTCGGAGTATCTGCTTGAGCGCGCGATGGATGTGAACGGCCTGGGCGCGCAGATTCCGCAACTGCGGCTGATGAACACCAGCGACTCCGACCTAGTGGGCGCATTTCTCGGCAACAAGGGCAATCAGGTTGCGGTCACCTGGAAACCCTTGGTTTCGCAGATTCTGGCGCAGGGCGGCGACGTGAAACCTCTCTTCGATTCGTCTAGGATTCCCGGCGAGATTCTCGATCTACTCGTTGTCCGCACCGAAGTGTTGCAGCGGCCTGACGGTTCGGGCGCGCGCTTCGCCAAGGCCATTACCGGCGCATGGTATGAAACCGTGGCGCAGTTAGCAGGCGGTGCAGGAGCCGAACAAGCTATCACCGGCAGCGCAGCAGCCTCTGGAGACAGCGTCGCTTCGTACAAAGAGCAGTTGAGAACGACCTTCCTGTTCTCGACTCCGAAGTCCGCAGTGCAATACTCCGATGGCCCGGTGATCAAGCAAAAGATGGACCTCGTTCGGCAATTCTGTTTCCGCCATCAATTGCTCGGGCAGAACATTCACTCGGTGGATGATGTCGCGATTCGTTACCCCGATGGCACCGTGCAAGGCAAAGGCGATCGGGTGAGGTTGCGCGTCGACTCCACATACATGCACATGGCCGAGCAGGGGAAGCTTTAACTTTATGGCGACGATTCCAGGGATCGGGCAGTTCGCAGACATTCAGACGCGCCCACGCAAGTTGTGGACGCAGTCCTTGTCGTGGGTCCTGTTCCTCGTCGGAATTCTTACCTACACCCACTACTCCATTGAGCGGCACAAAGAGAATCCAGAAGATCGAGTTGTGCCTTCGAGTGCACAGCTCTGGCAGGGAATCAAGGCCTCGGTGCTCGAGCCTGCCGAAGAAGATGACGCTCTTGACTCATCGGCCAGCACCCTTCAACGTGTGACGCACAGCATGCTGTGGAAAGATACGGCTTCCAGCGCGCGCCGATTCTTCTCCGCCATCGCGCTGCTGATTCCCTGCATTCTCCTCGGCCTGCATATGGGGGTCTTTCCCTACGGCGAAGCATTTTTCCTCCGCTTCGGGTTGTTCTTCGACAAGATCGTCGCGCTTTCGCTGATGCCCATTCTCTTCATCATCTTCGGCATCGACGACTGGTCCAAAATCATGCTGATGGTGATCGGCGTCGGCCCTACGCTCATGCTCGACACCTACAACATCGCCAAGTCAGTTCCGCGCGAGCAGGTGGTCAAGGCATTCACCCTCAAATCATCCAATCTCGACGTTGCCTACCGCGTCATTCTCAAGCAGATAATGCCCCAGGTGATTAACAGTCTTCGCTTGAATCTCAAGCCGCTGGCCCTGTTCCTCTTCGCCGGCGAGATGCTGGCCTCGACCGATGGCCTCGCTTACCGCATTGCCATCATGCGCCGCCACATGGGCATGGACATCATCATCCCCTACCTGCTTTGGGTTGCTGTTCTTCTCTTCGGCATGGATGCACTGTTGCGCTTCGCTAACCGGAGGTTGCACCCATGGTTCTAGCAGCGCGCATCGTGGAAGACGAACTGTTATTGCAGGCGCAACTATCGCCCGTCGAGATCGCGATTCAGAACGTCTCGGTCTCCTATCCGGTCGCCGCGGCGGGCCGCAAGACGGTTCTCTCCAATCTGAATCTCGATATCCGTGCCGGTGAGTTCGTTGCCGTGTTGGGAGAGACCGGCTGCGGCAAGAGCACGCTGCTGCGGCTGGTTCTTGGGCAGGAATTCCCAACCAGCGGTTCCATCGTGGTGGACAGCAAGCTGGTGACGCGCATCGATTCGCGTTCAGGCTATGTGCCGCAGAAGTATTCACTATTCCCCGATCGCACCATGATTCAGAACGTGATGTACGGGCCGGAGAACGCGCGGACCGGCTGGTTCGGTCGCCTGCTCCCGTCTTACCGGGGCTTCAGACGTAATTTGCGCGTCGAGGCGGAGGCGCAATTGTTGCGGATGGGATTGCGTGCGGCAGACCTCAAAAAGTATCCGCATCAGCTTTCGGGGGGCATGCAGCAGCGTGTTGCGATTGCCCAGGCACTGATGATGAAGCCGCCCGTTCTGTTGATGGATGAGGCTTTCAGCGCGCTCGATCCCTCCACCCGCGCCAGTTTGCAGGAGCAGTTGCGTGAAATATGGCAGGAGACGCGTCCTACAGTTTTGTTTGTTACGCACAACACATCTGAAGCACTACTTTTAGGAACGCGGCTGATCGTTCTCGGTCCCCACCGCGAACATCGCCAGGAAAGCAACCTGCTTCTCGATATGCCACTGCCGCAATGTAGCGATACAATCTCTGTGAGAAAACAGAGCCGGGAGTTTCAGGAACTGCGCGAGTACGTCAAGCGCCATGCCTACGGTTCGCATTCTCAAAGCGACGAATTTCAACCTGTGCATGAGATTCATGGCCGGGGAGATTCGCACTGATGCAGACTATTTCGACAACATCCGCGCGCGTTCTCCTTGCCACGACTGCCGTGTTGCTCGTGGCAAGTATCGGCGTCTCCGTCACCGGCGGAGTACGCGCGCAGCAGTCCTCTCCTGACCCCGGCTCGCCTGAATTTTTCAAGCTAAAAGTTGAGCCCATTCTGGATGACAATTGTTACTCGTGCCATCAGGATTCTCAATCGGGCGGCCTTCGTCTTGACAGTTACGCTACCATTCTGAAGGGTGGCAAGAGCGGATCGCCCATCGTTCCCGGTGATCCGGAAACCAGTCTGTTGATCAAGATGATCCGGCGCAACGGCAAACTCAAGATGCCGCCGAAGTACGCGCTCGAAGCCTCGGAAGTCGAAACACTGGTGGCCTGGGTGAAGGCTGGCGCGAAGGGTGGATCTTCTACGCAGCCATTGACAGTCCAGAGTGCCGCAGCAACCCCCAGCACTCCCGCATCTGCAAGTCCTGACGCTCCCAGGGAGACATCGCAGGCGGAGGTCGTCAAAGTCTCTGCGACAGCCGCGCCACATCCACAGGGCCCGATGTCTGACGCGGATTTCTTCGAAAACAACATTCGCCCCATCATTGCCAATAACTGCTCGAGCTGCCATGTGGACATTACTTCAGGCGGCCTGAAACTCGATTCTCGCGAGGCAATGGTCAAAGGTGGGTCGCGTGGTCCGGCGGTTGTTCCCGGCGATCCGGACAAGAGCCTTATCATCACGGCCGTGCATCAGACGACCTCGCTCAAGATGCCTAAAGGCGGCAAACTTACTCCGCAGGAAGTCGCCGATCTGACGCAGTGGGTGAAGCAAGGGGCAGTATGGCCCAGGAGCGCGCCGGGTACTGTGTTTTCGGCTTCGCTCAAGACGGGCGTGGTTACAGAAAAGCAACGTGCCTTCTGGTCGTTTCAGCCGCTGAAGGTTGTTCCGGTTCCAGCGGAGAAAGACTCGCACTGGGCCAAGACGCCGATCGATAAATTTGTTCTCGCCAAAATGTTGCAGGCAGGCATCAAGCCGTCTACCCAGGCCGATCGTCGCACCTTGATTCGCCGCGCTACCTATGATCTTACCGGCCTGCCTCCGACGCCCGAAGAGGTGGATGCCTTTGTGAAAGACAAGTCTCCCAAGGCATGGGAGAACCTGGTGGATCGGCTGTTGGCCTCGCCCAAGTATGGCGAACGCTGGGGTCGTCACTGGCTCGACGTTGCTCGCTATGCGGAGGACGACGTACGCGGGCTGGATCCCAAAGGCCGCGGTTACATGCCGTTCGACGGCGCGTACCGTTACCGCGATTGGGTGATCAAGTCATTCAATCAGGACATGCCTTACGACCAGTTCCTCCGCTTGCAGATAGCGGGAGACAAGATTCCTGCGAAGACCAAAGCCGAGCAGGAAGACTATCTTACTGCCACGAGTTATCTGGGTGCTGGCCCATGGGTTTGGGATCAGGCCGAACCAATTCAAGGCCGCGCAGATGAACGAAACGAGCGCGTCGATGCTGTAACTCGGGGTACGTTGGGACTTACTGTAGCCTGTGCCCGCTGTCATAACCACAAGTATGATCCGGTCACGCAAAAAGACTACTATGCGCTCATAGGTGTCTTTGCCAATTCGACCTACAAGGAATACCCCACCGTCTCAGAAGCGCAGGCTGCGGCATACACCACCAATCTTGCAAAGCTGGAAAAGCTTCAGATGCAGCTCAGTCTATATACCCGCACGGAATCGCGTCAGTTGGCGGACGCTCTTGCACATCAAACATCGAGTTACATGGTGGCCGCGTGGCATGTTCTGGGCAAGCCTAAGAGCACGGTCGAGGATGCAGCCTCGCAGGCCAAACTCGATCCGGAGTTGCTGCGGCGGTGGGTAGATTATCTGAAGCTTGAGAAGCCGGTGCAGTACGACTATCTCAAGGATTGGCAAGCCATGATTGCCGCTGATGGCGGAACCGAGGATGAAGCCAAAGCGCTCGCCGAGAGCTTCCAGCGTCTGGTCTTGCGTGTGCGCGAACATGCGAGGGACGTCGAAGAGCAGAACGATATCATCAAAGCCAAAAATGATGTTCCGAAGTTCCGCTTGCACGATGCCAAGCCGAGCGAGTTCGAGACGGATGACCAGTTCTGTCCCGGATGCGCATTGGAACTGAAGACCATTCCTATCGATGAGGCCAAGCTCTACTCCGACCTCTTTGTAACTCGCAACGGCGATCAGGAGACTAAATTTGTTCCGGGCGTGCTGGTCTTCGTTGGGTGGGACTTGAGCAGCAGGCTCGGCCCGGCATGGCAGGCATACATTGATGAGCAACAGAAAGAGATCGGCGAACTGAAGAAAAAGGTGTCGCCGGAAAACTATCCGTACGTGCATGGCATGGCCGACAAGCCACAAATTCAGGACGTGAAGCTGAATGTGCGGGGTAATCCGCATTCTCTCGGCGACACGGTGCCACGGCGTTTTCTCACAGTACTTACTTCATCGACAACTAAGCCCTACAGCATCGGTAGCGGAAGGCTGGAGTTAGCCAACGATATTGCCGACAGCCCGCTCGCCATGCGCGTTATCGTAAATCGGGTTTGGAAGTGGCATTTTGGCACGGGGATCGTGAACACCCCGGATAACTTTGGCGTCGTCGGCGAAGAGCCAACAAATCCTGAGTTACTTGAATATCTTGCGCATGAGTTCGTTGCGAATGGGCACTCGATCAAGAAGCTACAGCGCGAAATCATGTTGTCGGCTGTGTATCAATCGAGCGTGGAAGAGTCTCCCGAAGCGCATGAGAAAGATGGCGCCAATCGGCTCTATTCACACTTCAATCGTCAGCGTCTGGATGCGGAAGAGTTGAGGGATACCATGCTCCTCGTAGCGGGTGATCTCGATAGCAAAAAAGCGTCAGGACCTTCTACGGACTTCTCGGAAGACAATACCGAGCCAACGGTATTCTGCAAGGTGAGCCGGTATCGGTTGAACAATTACCTTCAGGTATTTGACTTCGCCAATCCCAGCTTTACATCGGAGCAGCGCTTCTCCAGCAACGTTCCGCTGCAGCAGCTTTACTTCATGAACAATCCCTTCGTTTTCAAGCAGGCCGGAGTTCTTGCGGAACGTGTTCACTCCGAGACAACCGACAAAGACCGCATCGTGAAGCTCTATGAATACGTCTATCAGCGAAAGCCGAGCGATGCTGAACTTGAGCTTGGACTGAAGTTTCTAAGTACTACTCCTGAAAAAGCTGGCTATGCGGTTGCCGGCGAACCGATAACGGCATGGCGCCAGTACGCGCGCATCATGCTCAGTTCAAATGAATTTCAGTTTCTTGATTGATTCAACTTCGTAGCTCATCAATCGCAGCGATGCTGCAAAGGACGGAAGGTTCAATGCGACACAAACCAGCCAGCCAGCCGATGACCCGCCGCGAAGCTCTCTGCAAGATGGGCGCCGGATTCGGCATGTTATCTCTCGCAAGTCTGCTTGGGGACACCATCGCTCGCGCCGACGCGCCTGCGAATAAAGCCTCGTGGATGATTCAGGAACCGGGATTCAAGCCTCGCGCCAAGCACGTCATCTTCCTGTTCATGAATGGCGGCCTGTCTCAGATTGACAGCTTCGACCCCAAGCCGACCTTGGCCAAGTATCACGGACAGCCTATGCCAGGCGGCGACCTTGCGCATGAGCGTAAGACGGGGACGCTGATGAAGTCGCCCTTTGCGTTCAAGAAATATGGGCAAAGCGGGAAAGAAGTCAGCGAGATATTTCCCCATCTGGGCGAGTGTGTCGATGACATGTGCTTCGTACACTCCGTTTTCACCGAGATACCAAACCACGAGCCTGCGTTGCTGATGATGAACACCGGCGCGAACTTTGCCGGCCGTCCTTCGATGGGTTCGTGGATGACCTATGGTCTTGGTACGGATAACAAGAATCTCCCCGGCTTCGTAGTGCTTTGCCCTGAAGTGCCAACGACCGTGGGGCCGCCTCTGTGGGGATCAGCGTTTCTCTCCGCCGTTCATCAGGGGACATATGTTTCAGACAAGGTCGAGAAGACTGAATTCGATCCGAAGAAGCTTATCGCTAACATCCATAACGAAGGCTTCGATCTCAAGCAGCAGCGCAAAGAGATCGATCTGCTTGAGCAATTGGACCTACTGAACATGAAGACGGCTCCTGGCGCAGCGCATGATGGTCAGCTCGAGGCGACGATCGGTGCGATGGAAACCGCATATCGCATGCAAACCGAGGCTCCCGATGTATTCGATGTTCGCAAAGAGAGCGAAGCGACGCTGAAGATGTATGGCGAGGGCAGTACCGCGCGCGGTTGCCTTACGGCGGCGCGCTTGATTGAAAAGGGTGTGCGCGTTGTGCAGATTTATTACGCGAAAGGTGATCCGTGGGATCATCACTTCGATATCGAAATGCATCGCAAGACAGCAATGGATTCGGATCAGCCATTTGCAGCCCTGATCAAGGATCTGAAGGCTCGCGGGCTCTTTGAAGATACGATCATCGTTGCCGGTTCAGAGTTTGGTCGCACTCCGGTTGTCGAAATGAGCAGCGGCTTCAACGGCGGTCAGACGCACAACGGTCGCGATCACAATCCGCATGGGTTTACGATGTGGCTCGCAGGCGGCGGCATCAAGAAGGGTTTCAGCTACGGCACGACTGACGACTTCGGTTGGAAAGCGGTCGACAACCCCGTACATGTTCACGATATCCATGCAACAATTCTGTATCTGTTGGGCATTGACCATACGAAGCTGACCTATCGCTACAGCGGGCGTGATTATCGCTTGACGGATGTTTCGGGTAACGTAATCCACGACATCATTGCCTAACGACTTTAGTCATAGCCTATTGAAAGGCCTTTGCATGAAGCGCATTGTCGCTGCTCTCTTTTTGTCTCTGATCGCCATCGCGGCCAGGGCGCAATTTCCCGAACCGAACGGCGGTGATCTTGAGCGCGGAGTGCTGCCGCAGAAATGGTCGACAGGTGGCCCCAGGTGCATGGAGATGCCGGAGTGGCAGATCCATGAATACAATCCCGATCTCTATATCCTTCGCCAGTCTGGTTGCACGGATGCGGAGATGCCTTTTCTCTACTTATTTTTTGGCAAAGATCGCGGGCTTCTTTGGGACACTGGCTCTAGCAACGGCAACCTCGCGCCAACATTTCAGCGCGTGGTGCACAACTGGCTTGAGCGGAATCATCGCGCCAGTATCCCAGTGATTGTGACGCACTCACATTCGCATGGCGATCACACTTTTGGCGATTCCGCTATGCAAGCGCTGGCAGATCCTTCAATCCCTATCACCTTCGTTCCGGCAAAAGTAGAGGATACAAAGGCTTTCTTTCACATTGCAGAGTGGCCAACCAGCAATGGTGAAGTTGATCTAGGTGGCCGGATACTCAATATCATTCCTCTGCCGGGGCACGATGTAGTGAGTATTGCTTTGTATGACCGGCGCACCGGAGTGCTGCTAACTGGCGACAGCTTGTATCCAGGTCGACTCTACGTGCGTGATTTTGCAGCGTTCCAGGCTAGTACCGAGCGTCTCATCGCATTCATCAACGGCAAACCGGTCGCACATGTTCTTGGCAATCACATCGAACAGTCGAGCACACCATTTCAGGATTACCCAATTGGCTCCATCTATCATCCGGAAGAGCACGTTCTCGAACTGACATTCGGTACGCTGCTGGAACTTGAGGCCGGCCTTAAGTCAATGGATGGAACGCCGCGCCGATTCGCGGCACGCGACTTCACAATCTGGCCTCTCTCTGCCGGCGATCAAGGACTCGGCGCAAAGATGGAAGAAATATATAAACAGACGCAGAAAAAGCAACTCACGGATAAATGGAATCAACCTAAGTAGAAGTTTATTTGGAACGCCATCGCGAAACATAGTTTCCTCAGGAATTTATCCAGGTGCTTCACTCGGGTACATCCGAGTGAAGTACGTTTGTTCGCCTGCTTCGCGACCTGCCGACAAAGTGCCAAAGATAGTCGAATTCCGAACTTTCTAGGATGAGCGAAGTGTGCATTTAAAGGGCCGTTTCTCTCGTTCAAGCGGACAACATAAAGCGATGTTGTCGCAGGGATTGTAATTCTTTATCTCTATGGACTTCGCACCTACCCTGTGTCAGGCTCACAGTAGGTTCTTCCATCCAATCTCCGTAGGCCTTGATCGCCGCAGGAAACACAGACTAATCGCAACGCTCATAGAGTTTTGAACGAGAGTCCTTTCTGAGGACAGGCCCGGGGTGCATCTTAAGATCGCCAACCAGAGAGTCTGGATTATGGCAAGGAGCGCCGCATTTCTAACTCATTATCTCGGAGAATTTACATGCAGTTTCGCCTCATCAGATACAGCACCACCTTTTTCGCTATCTTGCTGTTGGCCGTTTGGGGTTCCCAGTCTCTCCCGGCGCAGACCAACACCACCGCTTTGTCCGGAACCGTGACAGATGCAACCGGTGCGGTTATGGCAGGAGCAACTGTCAGTATCTCCAACGCGGCTTCAGGCAGTAAGGCCAGCAGGCTAACTACAGCGAAGGGCGAATTCTCTTTCGAGCAGGTTCAGCCAGGAACATATGATGTGCAGGTGGTCGCGCAGGGCTTCGCCGAGCAGGATGAAAAGGTGGAACTTCTGGTTTCCACGCCCGCAAAGCTGGCCTTTAAGCTGGCGGTCGGCGCCACAGAGCAAACAGTAACTGTTGAGACGAACCTGGCGGAAGTGAATACAACAGATGCCACTCTCGGCAAGGCCTTCAACAGCGCACAGGTACAGAGCTTGCCGTACCTTGCGAATAACGTTACATATTTGCTTTCGCTGCAGCCAGGAGTTCTCGCGCTTGACAGTGGCGCACAGACAGGCGGGTTGAATCAGGACCCCCGAACGGGCATTGTGAATGGCGCGCGTCAGGACCAGACCAACATCACCCTCGATGGCGTAGACAATAACGACCAGATCTTTGGCTATGCCTTCAACGGAGCATTGCGCTCCACGCGCGATTCGGTGGAAGAGTTTCGCGTCACCACGACAAACGCCAATGCAGACGCCGGACGGTCTTCAGGTGCACAAGTCTTGCTCGTTACCAAGAGCGGCACCAATAATTATCACGGTAGTGCCTATGAGTATTACCGCGACCCTGCCACCACTTCCAACAACTGGTTCAACAAGCAGGCGCAGTTGAACTCCGGAGAATCCAATATCGCGGCCAAGGTTCTGCAGCATACCTATGGCGCATCGCTGGGACTTCCCATCAAAAAGAACAAGCTGTTCTTCTTCGGCGCCTATGAGGGTTTTCAGCAAGCCAGCGACATTCTGGTTAGCGACACCGTGCCGTCGGTCTTTGTCTCAGGAGGCAACGACATTGGCCTGATCACCGGCAATGTGACTTACCAGGTTTGTCCGACATCGGCGCCTTGTCAGAACGGAACCACCTACAAGACGCTGACGCCCGCAGAGATCGCGCAGATGGATGGCCGGTCGTCCGACCCGGCGTGCGCGACCACCACCTGCTACGCACCCGTCACCAACGCTGCGGCGGTTGCCTATTTCAACGCTTTTCCGAAGGCGAACTCGAACGCGACAGGCGACGGATATAACACTGGGACCTACAACTTCACTTCGCCGGCGCCTCTTAGGCAATTCACAAATATCGCTCGTCTCGATTACAACATCAATCCGCGGCAGACTCTCTTCGTGCGTGGCAATCTGCAGAGCGACAACCAGTCGGCAGCTCTTCAGTTTCCTGGATTGCCCGTACCCTCTGTAATCTACGGAAATGACAAAGGCATCGCGGCGGGTCACATATGGAGCATCAATGATCGGATGACAAACAATGCTCGCTACGGGTATGTGCGCGTGGGCAGCACACCGCGCGGAACTGCAGACTTTAGCAAGCCATACGTCGCCTTCGGCGCCTTCACTACGCTCAACGCAGAGAATACAACAAGCATCTACGAGGTCATGACCAATAACTTCGCAGATGACTTTACCTATGTAAGGGGAAGGCACACCATCCAGGTTGGCATCAATTACTCTTTCATTTCGAACGGCCAGTTCTTCGATTCGCCCTTGCTTTCCTACGCGAATGTGAGCCCCAATCTACTGGCCACTGCCGCTATCGCCAATCAGGGTGGAAGCCTCGACCCGGGCGCTTTTAGCTGCCCAGATTGTGGCACTGTGTCTGCCTCCTTCTCGAATTTCTATAACCAGGCCATCATCTCCAACGTCGGCGCAATTGAAACCTCCCAGTCCGGGACCGAGTTCAAAGTGCAGGGCAACAAACTCGTGCCCCAGGGTGCCGGTGTGGTTCCAACTCACACTTTTCACAACTTCGAACAGGAGTACTACGTTCAGGACCAGTGGAAGGCTACTCCGCAGCTTACGCTGACTTTCGGATTACGCTATGTCTATCTCGGCGTCCCTTACGAGAAAGATGGTCAGCAGATCGCACCTACGATCCCGCTTGATACCTTCCTTGCAAATCGCGCCGCCGCAGCCGCGTCCGGTACCGGGTACGATACGGATGTCTCCTTTCGCGCCTCCGGCTCTCCGAATGGCCAGCCCAACTTCTGGACTCCGCAGAAGCTCAATTTCGCTCCACGTTTCGCGTTTGCATACGCAACAAAGGACAACAAGAGCTCCATTCGTGGTGGATTCTCGATTGCCTACGACCACTTTGGCGCCGGTGTGATTGATTCTTATCAGTCCAATCCCCAGTCTCTGCTCTCGCTCTCGCAGACCAACCTCGCCACCTTCACCGATATCAACTCCAACCCTCGCTTCACGGGCTTCAACAACGTTCCAGCTGTAGCAGGGGCCACTACCGCATTGTCCCTTCCATTCACACCTGCTGAAAGTCCATTCACATTCGACTACAGCATTAACGATAAGCAGAAGACTCCCTATGCGGAGACCTTCAACCTGTCGGTACAGCATGAGTTTCCGCACAATCTGGCGGTAACAGCGTCCTATGTCGGACGCCTTGGACGCCATCTGATTCAAAATCTGGACGTCGCCATGCCGACCAATCTATCGGATTCCACCAGTGGCCAAACTTACTTCCAGGCCGCCACTGCCTACGACAAGATGGTCGATCAGGGAGTCGACGCCTCGACGGTTCCTGACTCCGGCTTCTTCCATGACGTCTTTCCCAACTTCAGCTTTAATGGCTATAAAGGCGCCCAGGCTTATTACGCTTACTTCGCCAACAATCGCGGCAACGAAACGAATGCTCTCTTCGCCGCCGACACCGACCCTACCGCCTCACCGGCCGGACAGACCTTCCGTTTCTTCTTTCCACAGACATCTTCGATCTACGCCCAATCCAGCACTGGAACCAGCAACTACAACGCCTTGCAGGTGTCTTTACGCCAGGCTTTGAAGCACGGCCTGGAGTATGACGTGAATTACACGTATTCCAAGTCGATGGACGAAGGCTCCGACCCGGAGCGGAATGGAACTACCGGGAGTCCGGTCGTCAACACCTTCTCGCCCCATCAGTGGTACGCGCCGTCAGACTTCGATGTCCGCCACAACATTACCGCCAACTACACTGCGCCGCTTCCATTCGGCAGAGGTGCCCCGTTCCTGAACAAAGGCCACGTCCTCGACTTGATTGTCGGCGGATTCCAGTTGAATGGGCTCGTACACTACAGCACCGGCTTCCCCTTCAGCGCACTAGCCGCAGGCAACTGGGGAACCAACTTTGCGTTTTCCAGCAACATGGTGGCAATCGCCAAGATTCCGACCGGGGGACATCACTACGACCCAGTCAACCAGGTCGAAACTGCGCTCAATGGAATCACCGCCGCTCAGGCTCATGCCAATCTGCGATTCGCTTATGTGGGAGAGAGCGGACAGAGGAACAACTACCGGGCCGACGGATATTTCTCCCTCGACGACGGTTTAGCCAAGTCCTTCCACGTCTTCCGCGAGCAGCAGCTTCGGATTTCCGTTGAGGTCTTCAATGTCCTGAACACCAACCGGTTCAATTCTGAGGCTACTGGCAACTCATCCAATCCATTGCAGACAGACGGCACAAGCGCCAACTTCGGCACCTATAAGGGCGGCGGAAGCGCTTTACTGTTGCAGCCACGCCAGATGCAGTTTTCTGCCAAATATATCTTCTAAGCAGTTTCTCACTCAGCCATAGCCCAATCGGACGTAATTCTCAGATGCCAGATTGCTCTTCATGCAATCTGGCATCTGTTTTGTCGGCAAGCATTTGTCGAGGAGTCAGCGACAGACCACTTTTGATCGCTGATACCGACCACTTGACGATATCTTCCGATTGGTGGGACAATTCACACCAATGCACGAGAGGGCATAGCCCTCCAGGTAGTTTGCACCACAGATGAGGCCTCCGAACCGTCGTTTGCAGTACTAAATGCAAGCCGTAGTTCGGAGGAATGCACATGGCCATAACCGCTTTTGGTATAGCAAGCGCCAGGCGCGCAGTGTCAATTCCCGTCGCCCTGACATTTCTTGTCCTCGTTTTTTCGCCAACGCCGCTTCTCAAAGCGCAGAGCGCAACTCCCTCTCCGTCCTCCCATGCTCAGCAGGATCAAGCGCAGATCGGAGCCAGCGTCGCTGCTTCAACGCCCCAGATTACGCTTCCGCCGGAAGAACTGGGCGATTTGCACATGGCCCGCCGCCGTTATCAAGCTGCCATCCAGGCCTATCACCAGGTACCGAAAATGTCTCCGGCTGTCTGGAACAAGATAGGTATGGCAAATCAGCAGATGTTTGTTCTCGACGAGGCAAAGAAAAACTACGAGACGGCTCTCAAGCTGGATCCAAAAAACGCGGACGTACTCAACAACCTCGGAACAGTCCACTATTCGCTCAAGGAGTACGGTACCGCGGAGAAGCTTTATCGCAAGGCGCTCAAGATCAATCCCAAGTCCGCTCTTGTCTATAAGAACCTGGGTACCGCCTTGTTAGCCCAGGACAAATTCAAGAAAGGTTGGGACTGCTATCAGACCGCATTGGCTCTCGACCCGGAGATATTCGAGAGGAGCTATCAATATAAGATTGGAGAGCCCACCCCGCCGCAGAAGCGTGGCGCAATGAATTATTATCTGGCAAAGAGCTATCTTCGAGTTGGCATGACCGATCGCGCCGTAGACTACCTCCGAATGGCGATTGACGAGGGTTTTACGGATAGAAGAAAAGTGCTGGCCGACAAGGAGTTTGCAAGCCTGCACGGCGTTTCGTCCTTTGAGCAACTCATATCAGAGCAACGAATGCAATAGAATCCGCCGATAGGTCAATCTAACTCGCTACAGCCGTGAGTTATTCCTCGCCTCTAACATCAGTTATCCGCATGCGGCGGTCTGTTCGACGTTCCGTCCCCTGACTTTGCGTAGCGGCAGCCCGCTGGCCCGACGGCGGCTTTGCTGGATCTCCGCGATCACTGCCAGCGCAATCTCCGCTGGAGTATCTCCACCTAAGTCAAGCCCGATCGGAGCGTGGAGACGATCCATCCAGCTCTCCACTTGCTCCTCAATCGTTGCCATCGGTACATTGAGCCGATTGGCAATGGACAGTAATAGATCGTCCGTCCGCCGCCTCGGTCCGAGCACACCAAGATAAAAGAGTTCCCGGCTCAGAAGATTGCTAAGGATGTGGCCGTCTTGTTCGAGGCTATGGGTCACCAGCACCGCGGCGTCAGTCGGCCTGAGTGATAGCTCGGGAAACACATCCGGGCTTAAGACATGTACACTGTGTGCTTCCGGAAACCGGGTGCTGGTTGCGAGATTTGAACGGCCGTCGGCCACCGCGACAAACCAGCCGAGTTGTCGTGCGAATCTCACCAGTGGAATCGCGTCATCCCCCGCGCCGAAGACGAACAATCCCGGACGAGCTTCGCACCACTCGGCGCGAACACTGGTCATCTGGCCATCGGCAGCAATACAGGTATGCGAAAAGGACCGGCGCTCAGTGAAGCACTGACGCGCTATCAGATCGAGATTAGAGGACGCGGCGGTGCTGGCGAGGAATCCATCGTCAATCGCCGCATCGTTTGCATCGGAGAAAAATGCTCTGTTTCCGATTTCCGCCCCATCCAGGACGGTGGCGATCGCCAGCGGCAGCCGATCCTCAAAACTCGCCGCTAGTCTCTCCAGCACATTCGCTGCAGTCACACTGCGTTCCAGCAGCACATGAACAATGCCGCCGCAGCCCATTCCGAAGGGAACTTCGCCATCCTCGGCACTCGTCGAGTAGCGTCGAAGCACTGGCCCATTCTCGGTGTGCCAAAACGCCTTGCGTGCAACTTCGCCTTCGAGGCAGCCCCCGCTGATGGTGCCGGCGCGGC
>Ga0182024_10000319_pt1 | contig 121101 bp, 84 predicted proteins | sample P32metaG_FD_120480 | JGI IMG/M metagenome (GOLD analysis project Ga0182024, IMG submission 120480) | Permafrost microbial communities from Stordalen Mire, Sweden - P3-2 metaG (Illumina Assembly) | ecosystem: Environmental > Terrestrial > Soil > Wetlands > Permafrost | place: Sweden: Stordalen... | reverse complement strand
TCCCCGAAGATCGGGAACCCATAAAACGATGGGTCGTCCATCCAGATCCAGATGGGAAACCGTTCAGGAGCGAAAGCGCTGGGGTTTGGCGTGCGAAAGTACGTGACCTGCTCCCGCGTTACTTCGAGCGGGATTCTCGTGCCAAGACGCTTGAGCAGGATCTGCGACCAGGGGCCCGCCGCGACGATCAACGATTCGCACCGGTACCGCTTTCGTCCGGCCTCGACTTCGACTTCCCCGCCCACCGCCCGAACCGATCGGACCGGCGTCCGTTCGATCAGCGTTGCGCCATGCTCGCGGGCGATACGCTGATGTGCCGCATTCGCCCGCGCCGCCATCGCAATCCCGCTCTCCGACTGATAGATGCCGTGATGCGCGTCCGTCAGATGCCACTGCGGCCACCGGCGCATGATCTCAGCCGCGTCGAGCGCCTCGAACGGTACGCTACAGGCGGTCAGGCTGCCGGTGTACGTGTGAAGATCGATCGCCGCCTCGCGGGGCGCGACATCGAGGCCACCCGTCTTGAGCACGACCTGCTCGCCGGCATCCGCACCCAATCTCGCCCACGAATCGTACGCCCGTTTCGCCAGTTGTACGTACGACGGCGTGTGATAGGAGAGGCGGATGATCCGCGAATGGTCCTGTGACTCGCCACGCACGTGCCCCAGCTCGAACTGCTCGATCCCGAGTACCTCCGCACCCGCCCGGCACGAGAGCCAGTACGCAGCGCCGCTACCCAATCCGCCGAGGCCGAGCACGATGTACCGGTAATCCCGGTTGAGCGGCCGTTGTGGCGCGCGGCGCGTGGCAGCCGTGGGCGTGGCGGGCTTCGGCTTCGGCTTCGCAGACTTACTGGCCGGTCGCTTCTTCGTCGGCCGGCCTCGCGTCATGCGCCGAGATCGCCGATGCGGTCGCGCACGTAGCGGCGGATATCGAGACTCCAACTCTCCATCGGCGCGTAGAACCCGTGCTCGAACATGCGGGAGCGCATGCCGCGTTGCACGCCTTCACAGATCGTCCAATCCTGGCGGTTGACGAGATCCCAGAAGTTGACCGCATCCGACGGATCGAAGCCCGGCTTGGCCATCTCAGCGGGATCGAACAGGAAATCGCAAGCGATCGTCGTGTGCGTCGGACCCTGTGGCCAGAGCGTGAACGCGACCACGTGATCCGCGGAGAGGCTCAGCAGGAGGTTGGGGTAAAGCAACTCACCCTTGTGCCGCACCCGTTCGTCGTCGTCGAGGCCCGCAAACGGCGCGCGGGCACTCGTTCCAGACTCGGTGAACGTCCACGCGCCCGGCCGGTGCGGGATACCAGACTCCCAATCGAGTTCCGAGCCGCCCCGATACTTGAACGCCGGGACGAGCGCGCACAACTCCGGATGCACACCGGCGCAATGGTAGCACTCGTTGTAATTCTCGAGCATCACCTTCCAGTTCGCGGCAACCTCATACACGATCCGCCGGGCCGTGCGCAGCTCCGCGAGCGGATACCGCGCGACCCGCGCGGGCGCCTCACCCAGTTGTGTGAGCAGCGTCCGTCCGTCGGCGGCCGCACGTGCGGGCGTGAGATTCACGAAGACGAAGCCGCCCCACACATCGACTCCTACCGGATGCAGCGGCAGGTCCGACCGTGCGAACCCGGCATCCTCCTCGAGAAACGGGGCCGTCCGCAGTGCTCCGTCGAGCGAGTAGGTCCAGGAGTGGTATGGACAGCGGATCGCCCCCGCGAAGTGACCCGACGGTCCGGCGATATTCTCCACGGCGGCCCGCGGCGCCGTCAGGACCAGTTCGCACCCCCGGTGGCGGCATACGTTGAAGAACCCGCGAAGCACATTGTCGGCGCCACGTACGAGGAGCACGCTCTCACCTGCCACCGTCACGATCGAATAGTCGCCCGATGCGGGAATCGATTCCGCCCGCCCGGCGCAATACCACTCGTGCGCGAAGATCCCCTCGCGCTCGCGCTGGTAGACGCTTTCGTCGAAATACGCGCGGCGCGGAAGCGTCCGCTCGAGTGCCGGCATGAACCCTATTTCCCCTTTCCGTCCCGCAAGATCTCTCGCGCCGCGTTGTAGCCTGATGCACCCATGACGCCGCCACCTGGGTGGGTCGCGGCGCCGCACATGTACAGGCCCCGGATCGGCGAGCGGTAGTCGGCATATCCGGCGATGGGCCGCATGAAGAACAAACTCGAGAGTGACATCGCGCCCTGCATGATGTTGCCGCCCGTCAGACCGTATCGGCGTTCGATGTCCACCGGCGCCAGGACCTGGCGAGCGATCACCGCCCGCCGGAAATTGGGCGCGTACTCCGTCATGATGTCGAAGCACCGGTCCGCGAACGCCTCCTTCGCCTGCTCCATCGGCTGCCCGGTGCTCAACGCATACGGGAAGTACTGTATGAACATCGACATGAGATGCTGTCCTTTCGGCGCCACTGTGTCGTCGAGCACCGAGGGAATCGTGCATTCCAGCATCGGGTTGCGTGCGGGCCGGCCGTATTTGGCGTCGTCATACGCCTCTTCGATGTAGTCGAGGGTCGGGCAGATGTGGATCGTGCCCCGGTGCTGCGGCCCGGGTGCCGTCCCCGGACACGCCGTGAAGTCGGGCAACTCCCGCAACGCGACGTTGATCTTGAGGCTCGCGCTGCGGTAGTCCAGCGCATCGATCGCCGCCGCGAAGTCATCCGGCAGCTCCTTGCGCTCGACGAGTCGCTTGAAGGTCACGTGGGCGTCGGCTCCCGACGCCACTCGCGGTGCCCGGAGTTCGGTGCCGTCCGCCAGAGCCACGCCCTCGACTGCGCCGTTCCGCACGAGTATCCGCGCCACCTCTGCCTGCGTCCGGATCTCCGCACCCGCCGCACGAGCGGCGCCGGCAATGGCGTTGCTGATCCCGCCCATGCCTCCGCGGACGTATCCCCACACGCCCCGCACGCCGTTGGTCTCACCCATCACGTGATGGAAGAGCACGTAGGCCGTCCCCGGCATGGACGGTGCAGCCATCGCGCCGATCACCGCGTCCGTCGCCAACAATACCTTGAGCTGCTCGGACTCGAACCACCGCTCGAGGATCGGCCGGGCCGCGCCGGTCAGGATCTCGACGGCGGCCGCACCGTCTTTCCGGCCGAGTTTGAGGAATCCCCAGCCGAGCTTCACCATCGCGGCAAGGTTCCGCGGCGTCATGGACCACGGATCCGGCGGGGTCATCATCAGGGTCGGTTCGATGAAATCCGCCACCCGCTCGAGCATGGCTTCGTACTTGGGAAGTGTTTCCGCGTCCCGCAGCGAGAACTTCGAGATCTCGCGCCGGGTCATGTCCTTGTCCGGCCCGAGCATGAGATAGCGCCCATCGGGAAACGGCGAAAACGCGGACGGGTTCCGCGGCAACATCTCGAATCCGTATTTCGCCAGATCAAGCTCGCGGATGATCTCGGGCCGCAGCAAACTGTTCACGTACGACGCGGTCGAGACTTTATAGCCGGGCCAGATTTCTTCCGACACACACGCACCGCCGATCACCTCGCGGCGCTCCAGGACCAGCACTCGGTATCCGGCCCGGGCCAGATAGGCGGCCGTGACCAGCGCGTTGTGGCCGGCACCGATAATAATGATGTCGTACCGGCCTGACTGAGCACCGGTCCCGCCGGATGGGGTTCCTGCCGTTCCTGCCGTTCCTGCCGCGGTCATTGCGTACCCTGGGCGTGGGAGTCACGCTGCGTCGAGCCCTGCGTGCGTTGAGCATCCGGCGAAAGAAAGCGGTCGTACCAGCCGAGGTAGCGCTGGAGCCGGTCCCGGAGGTGTGTGAGCTTGGAGAACTCGTGATACTCGCCGGGATATACGATCAGCGCGGTCGGACGGCCGAGGCTTCGGAGCGCCTGATACAACTGCTCCGAGTTGATCAGCGGCACGTTGGCGTCGAGATCGCCGCAGAAAAATAATGTGGGCGTCACGATGCGATTGGCATGGAGAAAGGGAAAAGACACCCGGAGCCATGCCTCGGGATGTGTCCACGGCGTGCCGAGTTCGTCCTCGTACTCCCGGACGTACTGGTCGGTCCCATACCCGGCGAACGCATTGGCCATACCGGCCCCACTGGTCGCCGCTTTGAATCGCGTCGTCCGCGCGATCACTTCGTCCGTCAGGATGCCGCCATAGGACCAGCCCCCGACTCCCAGCCGCGCCGAATCGGCAATCCCGTCCGCGACCGCCTTGTCGGCAACGGCCAGCACGTCCTGCGAATCCTTGTTGCCCCAGTCGGCGAAAATCGCGCCCGTGTAGGCCTGCCCGCGTCCCGAGCTTCCCCGGGGATTGCCCGCCATGACCACGTATCCGTGCGCAGCCATGAGCTGCCAGTCGAACTCGAAGCTGTCATCCCACTGCTCAACCGGGCCGCCGTGTATGCGCAGGATCGCCGGATATCGGCGCCCGGTGACATACCCTGGTGGCGTCAGGATGAACCCGCTCACCGCGGTCCCGTCCGGGCTGCGCACGGTCACTTCTCGGGTCGTCGCGAGTGCGACGGAATCCAGCCACGAGTTGTCATGCGTGAGTTGCCGCGGCGCCGATCCTCCGGTCGCGACTGGGCGTACGCCAGCGTCCAGCACGGAGACCTCGGCCGGCCGGTCCGGCGTGCTGGCCACAAACGCCACGCGCCCACCCGGCGTGACCTCGAAGCCGCTCAGCACCTGGCGCCCCGTGACGATCCGGTCGATCGCGCCGCCAGTGGCGCTGTCACCTCGCATCGTCACCGCGACTCGCGCCAGCTCCACCGCCCGGTCATCCTCCAGCAGGAAGTACACGCTGCTGCCATCGGCCGACCACTGCGGATGCATGACGCTCCGGTCGAGCGATGCCGTGACGACGCGTTCGGGGCCGCCGCCCGCGGGCACGACTGCCAGATGACCGACGGAGTAGTACAGCATTTTCTCCGGGCCGCCGCGTATGTACGCGATCCACTTGCCATCCGGACTCCATGCGGGCGCCCCGGCCTCCCACTCCGGGTCGTTGTCGTTGCCATCGTACATCGTGATCTGATGCGGTACCGCGCCAGGCCGTGGTTCTATGGTATAGACCTGGTGGTTCGATGTGCGGTCCGCGTCGTCACCCACCTTGCGCACATAGGCGATGAGACCGCCGTCCGGTGACCAGGAGGGAAGCGCGGCGTCCACCGGTCCCGGCGTGAGCAACATCGCGGTGCGCGTCGCGAGATCTACCGTATAGAGTCGCGCTCTGCGATCGCCGAGCCAGCCGATGTTGTCCGCTCTGAACTGAAAGCGGGTGATGACGACGGGCTTGGAAGTCTTGCCCTTGTTTCCCGGTGCGTCGGTGTCCGCCGAGTCGGGGTCCGGATCGTCGGCGATAACGGCGAGGCGATGCCCATCAGGCGCCCATGCGTAGTCGGCCACACCGCCCGGAAGATTGGTGATCCGCTGCGCCTCACCACCATCGCGAGGCAGCATCCAGACCTGCTCCACTTCGTGCTCATCATCGCGCGCCGACAGAAACGCGAGGACGCGTCCGTCGGGGCTCCACCGTGGCGAGCGCTCGCCCTCCTTGCTCCACGTCATGCGCCGGGTCGTGTGTCCATCCCAGCTCGTCACGAAGACCGCGGAGACGGAGATATCGCGGGCGGTGTCCGCATCGGACACCGTGTACGCGACCCACTGGCCGTCCGGCGACAGGCGCGGATCCGCCGCATCGCGCTCGCGTGTCATGTCGTCGAGGGTCAGCAACCGGCGGTCCGGCGGCGCCGATACCGCCGACACAGCAGGACCGACCGGCGGTGGCGCCGAGGAAACCGGCGCCGCCTGCGCTCGCAACGCGGAATGCAGGACGGGGCCGGACAGCGGCAGCGCCACCACCACGGACGCCACGGAAAAGGCAGCCGCACGAACGCAGGACAAGAGCATTCGAGGCACCATGAGACGCAGCGCCGCGCACTCGACCCGGAGCGCGCGGCACCGGCGCCGCTTACGCGTCGTTATTGAGACAGCCGTGAGAATTCGGGTTGTTCGACTCGTCCGACGATACCGGGAACTCGATCGAGGTGCCATACGGCGACCCTGTCACGACGTCCAGCCCCGTCGGAAATACTTCGTTGGCTGGGCGATGGTATTGCCGGATCAACCGCCGCATGTCACTGAGCCGGTGCCCCGTCAGATACAACCAGAATGCACGCTCCCGAAACATCACGCTGACTTGCAGTGCGTTGGACGCACCGGTCGTCGAGTCGGCTGGGAGTGGCAAGATGGAGGCACCCGAGGCGAGCAGCGACGGCGATGCGCTGCGGAGCGCGTTCAGCGATGCGGCCCACGTGCTCGTCTGCCCGCCCTGCAACTGCGACTCGGCGACGATCAGTGCCGCTTCGAGGCCCGTCGCGAGCGGCGTGTTCGAGGTTGGACCGGTGTAAATCTCCTCACTGATGAAATCCTGGCCGACGCCACTGAAGCCCGGCGTCCCGACATCCAGCGATGGCACACGGGGATCATTGCCCGACACGAAGTCCATCCCGTTACCGCCCTCGAGGTCCGACACGCTGAACGCGAGCTGCGTCGTGAAGTACCAGACGCCGTTATACTCGCGTGGCGAGTTGCTCGACCCCTCCATCGCGTAGACGAACGAGAGCGGCACGAGCGCCGCAATGTTGGCCGCCTGCGTGAATTGTCCCTCGTCCAGCAGCACGCGGGCCTGCCCGATTCGCGAGACACTGAGTTGCTCGATCCCTTTTGCATCACCATTTGCCGCGGAGTCAGCGGCCGCAATCACCAGCGCTGCCTGGAAATCCTTCATCGCTCTGGCATACATCGAGTCCGTCGTCAGCGGCTGGCCATAGACGATCTTGCCGCTGGATGCGATCGAGTCGAATGGGATGCCGGAGCAGTAGTCTTCGGCAAACACCAGGTACGAATACCCGGCGAGGTTCAGCATCTCGGCATGGAGGACGTTGGTGGGATCGAATTGCTGGTATAAACCCACTGCGCGTTCCGCCGACACACGGGCCTGGCTCAGGTCGAGATAGTTGCCACGGAGCGTGCCATTGCCGGGCGCCGTGATTCGCTGGTCCACGGAGATGCGCGTCGGGAATGTTTCCAGATCGATGTACTCGTCGGTGAGGAGCGCCGTCATGTTGATCTGGCCCTCGTTGCCGTCCCCCGCATCGGCCGCCGAGCCCGCCCACCCGACCTGGAATTGCGAGATGGCACCGGCGTAGGCGTTCGGCAACCCGCTCGGGCTATTGATCGATCCCACCGGGCTGGTGTCCTTGTCCTTGGCATTCAGCAATCGGTCGACATCGCACGCCGACACGCTGCCCACGAGGAGAAACACGAGGACGAGACGCATCAAAGCCTGCGACCGGCGCGACGGATGCACGCCGGACTCCTGTCTGCCATGCCGATGGGGGGTGCGCTGACGGGCTACCATGTGATGTCCACCCGCCCCGTCCAATACCGTACCGGGGGCTGCGTGAGGAAATCCGATGCCGTGAATGGATTGTTACCGTTGTTCGTGTTCGGCGCGAAGTTGATCTCGGGATCGAATCCCGTGTATTTGGTCCACGTGGCCAGGTTGCGGCCGGAGACCGAGATCGCCATGGTGCGCGCGCTGAGGCGCCGGGCCCACGACTGGGGCGCCGTGTACCGTACCGTCAGCTCGCGTAGTTTCCAGAACGATGCGTCCTCGTAGGCGCCGGCATCGCTCAGGCTCAGCGCCTCGGTGATCGCTGCCGCCTGCTGCGCCAGACTCGAATGCGGGTCGTAGGCCTCTTTGCAGAGCGTATTCGAGAACCCGCAGCGGAACTCCTCCGTTCCATTGTATTGGAGATTGCCCGCGCGCCGGTCGAACAGTGCCTGCACCCGGAGCGACTTGAAGAACGTCAGGGCCGGCGTGAACGAGAACTCATCGGACGGTTGCGAATTCCCGAAGAACGTGGGCGTCGACCCGACCGTGATCTCGTTGGGCTCGATGATCCCGTCGTGATTGAGGTCCTTGAAGGTGTAGGGAAAGGACCAGTAGCCGCCCAGTGAATATCCGGGGGTGAACTCCTGGGTGTCGCCCGCGTCCCCAGCATCGAACGTGATCGGACTGATACCCGGGCCCAGCTTGATCAGCTTGTTGTGATTGACCGAGCCGTTGACCGTCAGCTCCGCGGCGAAATTACGGCTCTGATAGATCGTCCCTGTGGCGCCGATCTCGAACCCCCGATTCGTCACTTGCCCCAGGTTCAGGAACTGCACGTCGCCGCCCGTGCCCGGCGGTAGCGTCGCCTGCACCAGGGTCCCATCCGTCGTCTTCGCGTACACGGTCGCCTGCACCTGGATGCGTTCCGACAGGAAGCCGGCGTCGAATCCGCCTTCGACTTCTCGCGAGATCTCCGCGGTGAGGTTGGGATTCCCGGTGGCGGTGTCGATCGCCCCGACCAGTTCGACCCCGTCTTTCTTCGCGGGTGCGGGAGAGTAGAAGGAATTCGGCTGGCGGAACGAGGGCCGCTCGCCCGATTCCCCGTACGCCGTCCGCAGCCGGAGCGAGCTCAGGATCGACGACTTGGGGAAGAACGGCTCTTCACCAATCACCCACGAGAGACTGGCATCCGGATAGGTGGTCCACGATCCGTTGTCCAGCGCGCTGTTCTTGTCCGTCCGCACCGCCCCGGTGAGAAATACCTTGTCGCGCCAGGCGAGTTGCTGCTGGATCAGCCCTCCGAAGAGGACCTCCTCAGGATTGTCTTCGGTGACCGTAAAGCTGTTGGTGGCGCCGCCGAGTGTGGCAACGCCAGGCAGGAGTCCCTGGCCGGTCGCCAGCAGTTGGCTGTGGCGCTGGTCGGTGAATTGCGTGCCGGCGGTCGTCGTCCACGCCAATGCGGCGCTCGAATTGTAGTGCGCCGTCGCGGTGATGTTGGTCGTGTACTGCTGATTCGTGATCGGATCGGTCTGCACGAACCCCGAGGGAAAGATCGGGATGACGCCGGGCGGCATGAGCTGCCGCTCGGTGAGCTGCTCGTAGTCGAGGCCCGTGACGCCCACGACCGACAGCCAGCCGAGCGGACGCCACGTGATGGTCGCACTCCCGGTGAGGCGGTTGTTGCTCTGGGTCGAGAGCACGTGCGCGAGACTGTCGGGTGTCAGCCCCGCCAGGTACCCGTGCGTCGCCGGATCGTTGAAGGCCGAGCCGAGCAGACCGCCACTCAGGACGCCGTACGACGCGTTGTCGTTCTGCGGCAGCCCCAGACCGCTCTGGAGAAATCCGATGCTCGACGACATCTCGAGCGTCGGGCTCAGATTGGCGTGCAGGTTCAGCCGGGCATTATTGCGGCCGACGTAGTTGTTCTGGTAGACACCCTGCTCGTTCCGGTGGTCGCCGCTCGCGAAATAATTGATGGCATCCGTTCCGCCGCTCACGGACAGGCCAAAGTCGTCGCGGGACCCGTCGATGTTGGGACTGATGTTCTCCAGCGGATTGAAGGAGATGATGCCGCCCGTGGGCTTGCAGCCGCCGCTGTACTGCAGCAGCAGCGTACACTGCGTGATCTGCGAGCCCAACCCGTCCGTCGTCTCAGTGCCGAGCCGGGCGTAGTTCGCGGGATAGGTGACGTAGTTACGGATCGTGCCGCCCTCGGCGTACGCCTGCCATTCCGGTTTCCCCGCCGTTCCGTGCTTGGTCGTCACCTGAATGACGCCGTTGGCCCCTGCCGTACCGTACAAGGCGGACGCCGCCGGACCCTTGAGCACCGTGATGTCCTGGATCTCGTTGGGATCGAGATCGTCGAGCCGCGATGGCGCCTGGCCTCCGACATCCAGCTGCGTGGCCGATTGGTCGTTGTCCGCGCGGACGCCATCGATCACGAGCAACGGTCCGTTGTCGAGTGAGATGCTGCTGCTCCCACGGATCCGGATGCGCGAGGTGCCGCCAGTCGTCCCCGATGCCTGGGTCACGGTGACTCCGGGCGCCCGCGACGACAGCACATCCGAGAAGTCCGCGGTCGCCGATTTGGGGACGGAATCCGTGGTGAGCACCTCCACCGAATTGCCCGTCTCGCGCGTCCGCTCCTGCACGCCCGTCGCCTGGACCAGGACCTGGTCGAGCGTGGTCACGGCTGCGGTCAGTGCGAAATCCGCAGACACCGTTCCGGAATCGGGAACGGTTACCTCCCTCGTCTGGGCCTGATACCCCAGCCGGAGTACCTGCAGCGTCACCGGACCGGGCCGGATCACGACCAGACGATATGAGCCATCCGAGTGTGTCGCGGTTCCAACCGACGATCCAGCGATGCGGACCTGCACATCCGGCACTCCCGCCCGCGTGACTGCATCGGTGACGTGTCCGGTGACCAGTCCTCGCTGCGCCAGCGCCGCGGCAGGCAAACCGAGCGCCACCAGGCAGGCCATCCATCGCGCCCGCCGCAGGAGCCCGGACATCATGAGCGCGGACATCAGAGCTCCATGCGCACGTCCCTCGCCGTTGAAGATCGCACCACCAGGAGCCGCCGGACCCGAAGCCCCGAGCAGGCGCGATCATACATGCCGGCGGCTGGGATGTAAAGCCCCGCCACGCCGCTGACAATGCACACAATGCGTGACATTGCTCGGCCCGCGGCAACACTCTAAGATTTGCACGGCAGCACGCAGAGACCGGCCGATGCCGGGAGACCGGTCGCATTGTATACATCGTGATGCCGGACTGGCTGGCATCACGTCGGTAGCTTTTCGTCTCCTTTCTCCTTTCTGTTTCGCGCCTCTCTATTTTGGTCGGCCGTGCCGGCCAAAATGGTTTTCCCTGTCTCCCTTCGGCTACGTCCCTTCTCTGTGCCATTCAGCTACCCGGACTCCCCCGTCTTTTATCGCAAGCTGCGGCGCACGTATCCGTTGATCGTGCGCGGGGAAGGGTGCTGGCTGTTCGACTCGGCCGGCCGAAGCTACCTCGATGGATGTGGGGGGGCGTTCGTCGCCAACATCGGCCATGGAGTCGCCGGGATCGGCGAGGCCATGGCACGCCAGGCCGCGCGCGTCGCCTACGTGAGCGGGATGACGTTCACGAATGAAGCGGTCGAATCCCTCGCCGCCGAGATCGTCGCGCGGGCACCCGGGGATCTCGACTACGCCTACTTCCTCTCCAGCGGCTCCGAAGCGGTCGAAGCGGCGCTCAAGCTCGCCCGCCAGTACTGGGTGGAGTCCGGACGCCCGAACAAGCACAAGGTCCTCGCATTCGTTCCGAGCTATCACGGCAACACGTTGCTCGCGCTGTCGGCGTCCGCCCGCGAGCAGTATCGCCAGACCTACCAGGACTGGCTGGTCGCTGTCCCGCGCGTTCCCGCTCCGTATGTGTATCGCTGCGAATGCCGGGGCCACGGTCCGCCGTGCGCCGCCTGCACCGGCGATGCGCTCGAGACTGCGATTCTGCATGAGGGCGCCGATTCTGTCGCTGCCTTCATCGCCGAGCCGATCGGAGGATCGTCGACGGGCGCCAGCGTGCCACGCCCTACGTTCTGGCGGCGCATCCGCGAGATATGCGACCGGCACGGTGTGCTCTTCGTAGCCGACGAGGTGCTGAGTGGTGCCGGACGGACCGGTACGTGGTCCGCGCTCGAGCCGTATGACGTGACCCCGGATATCCTCGTGATGGGCAAGGGCATCACCGGCGGCTACGCACCACTGTCCGCGGTGGTCGCGCCCCGCCGGATCGTGGATGTGCTGGCCAACGGAAGTGGCGCCCTGCTGCACGCACAGACATACTCGCACCACGCCGTCACCTGCGCCGCCGGATTCGCCACCCTCGAGTACATCGCGGACCACGATCTCATCGCCCGCTGTGCCGGCATCGCGCCGGTGTTCCACTCGGCTCTCGAGTCGTTGCGCGACCTCCCGCACGTCGGCGACGTCAGGGGCCGCGGCCTGCTCGCCGGGATCGAGTTCGTCGAGGACAAGGAGTCTCGCGCCCCGTTCGCGCGCTCGCTGCGGTTCGCAGAGCGGTTCGCCGAGGCGGCACTCGATGCTGGGCTGGTCGTCTGGCCGAACGCCGGCCAGGCGGATGGCACCAATGGCGATCTCGTGATGCTGGCGCCACCATTCGTCATCACGGAATCCGAGATCGCCATGATCGCCGATCGCCTGCGGACCGCGCTCACGGCGACGGTCACCGCCGTGCTCACCCCCCGCTGAGGCCATGCGCATGTCTGGTCCGGGAACCCTGCCGGATGCCACACCCGCCGCGCCCGGCGCGGCCGCGCCGGCCAAGATCACGTACACATCGGCCAATGTCGACCTGGAGGCGTTTCACTGGCAGTTCAGCGAAGCGGTGACCCGGGTGCGGGAAGCCGCAGGGCGCAGCTATCCGTTCTTCATCGGCGGTGAGGCGGTGACGACGCACGCGCCCCCACTCATCGACCGGTCGCCCATCGACACACGCTACGTACTCGCCGAGTTCCCGGCCGCGGACGCCTCACACGTCGATGCCGCCGTGTCGGCGGCACGCCGCGCACGGCGCGCGTGGGGCCGGCGGCCTTGGGAGGAGCGGGTGGCCACGCTCCGCCGCGCGGCGGGGCTGATCCGCGACCGTAAGTTCGACCTCGCGGCACGCATGAGCATCGAGGTCGGGAAGAGCCGCCTCGAGGCCATGGGGGATGCCGAAGAGTCCGCGGACCTGATCGACTACTATTGCCAGCAAATCGCCGACGCCCACGGATTCGTCCGCCCGATGGCACGGCTCACACCGGCCGAGCGCAACACCGATGTGCTGCGCCCGTACGGCGTCTTCGCCTGCATCGCACCATTCAATTTCCCGCTGGCACTGTCCACCGGGATGTCCGCTGCAGCACTCGCCGCGGGCAACACAGTGGTCTACAAGCCCGCCGAGGATGCGCCGTGGACCGGACTCGGTCTCTACGAGGCCTACCGCGATGCCGGCCTGCCGGCCGGCGCGTTCAACATGCTCACCGGACACCGCGACGCCATCGGCGATGCACTCTGGCAACATCCCGGCATCGACGGCGTGGTCTTTACGGGGTCCCGGGCGGTGGGCCTGCGAATCCATGCCGGACTGGCGGCCGGCCGATGGATCAAGCCCTGTCTTCTGGAACTGGGCGGCAAGAACGCGACCGTGGTGACCGAGACCGCCGATCTCGATGCCGCAGCAGAGGGCGTCGCCCGATCCGCATTCGGCCTCCAGAACCAGAAGTGCAGTGCCACCTCACGCGTCTACATCGATCGGCGGATCGCCGCGCCATTTCTCGAGGCGCTGCTTGCCCGCACGGCGAGTATCCGGATCGGCGATCCCTCCGATCGCGATGTCACCTTCGGACCGGTGATCAACGAGCGTGCGGTCATCCGCTATCAGCACGCCAGCGACCAGGCTCGCAAAGAGGGCGCGATGCTCACCGGAGGGTCGAGCCTCACCGAGGGGAACCTCGCGCACGGTTATTACGTCGCGCCGGCAGTCACGCGGCTTCCTCTGGCCAGTTCGATCTTTCGCGACGAGCTGTTCGTGCCCATACTCGCGGTCGGCGAGGTGAGCGGCCTCGATGAAGCGCTGTCGCAGGTCAACGACACCGACTACGGACTGACGGCTGGGATCTTCACCGGCCGCGCGGATGAGATCACGCGATTTTTCGACGAAGCCGAGGCTGGCGTGTGCTACGCCAACAAGCGCACCGGCGCGACAACCGGCGCGTGGCCCGGCGCACAGCCATTTTGCGGCTGGAAGGGATCCGGCTCCACTGGCAAGGGCGGCTGTGGACCGTACTACGTCGCCCAATTCCTGCGCGAGCAAAGCCGCACTATCATCGAGCCGTGAGTTCCGCCATGCCCCGTGACACCGTGACGGCCTCGCCGCCCTCCGCATCGCACGGTCAGTCCGCGCGCGACTATCCGCGTATCGTCGTGCCGCCGCCAGGCCCTCGAGCGCGCGCGGTCGTGGACCGCGATGCCGCCTGGACGTCGACGTCGTATATCAAGGAATATCCGCTGGTCGTCGCGCGCGGCGCCGGCGCGATGATCGAGGACGTGGACGGCAACCGGTACCTGGATTTCATGGCCGGGATCGCGGTCGCATCGACCGGCTATGGACACCCAGCGGTCGTTGCGGCGATCAAGGACGCCGCCGACCAGTTTCTCCACATCTGCGGCTCCGACTTCTATTACGAGGGCATGGCCGCGCTCTGCGAACGGCTTGCCAAGCTGGCACCGGGTGCCGACAAGAAGCGCGTCTTTCTCACGAATTCCGGCACCGAAGCGGTCGAAGGCGCGATCAAGCTCGCTCGCAACTCCACCGGCCGTGCCGGGCTCGTTGCCTTCAAGGGCGCATTCCACGGGCGGACCTACGGCGCCATGTCGCTCACATCCAGCAAGGCGCGGCAGCATGCCGGGTTCGGCCCGCTCCTGCCGGAGGTCTACCATGTGCCGTTCGGGTATTGCTACCGGTGCGAATTCGGCAAGGAGTACCCGTCGTGCGAGTTGTTCTGCGTGTCCGCCATCGAGCGCGATCTCTTCGCGCGGCAGATCGATCCGGCGGATGTCGCGGCGATCTTCGTCGAACCGGTCCAGGGCGAAGGCGGCTACGTCGTGCCACCCGACGGCTACCTCGCGGCGCTCCGGGCGCTCTGCGACAAGTACGGCATCCTGCTCGTATGCGATGAGATCCAGTGCGGCATCGGACGGACCGGCCGGATGTTCGCATCCGAGCACGCGGGGATCGAACCCGACATTCTGCTGACGGCCAAAGGGCTGGGCTCCGGGATGCCGATCGGCGCGATCATCGCGCGGGAGTCGGTGATGCACTGGAAGACGGGGGCACACGGCTCGACGTTCGGCGGCAACCCGGTCTGCTGCGCCGCCGCGCTCGCCACCCTCGACGTCGTCGAGCGCGAGCTCATCGCCAACGCACGCACGATGGGAGAGCGGTTGATGGCCGGCGTCCGGCGGCTCGCCAGCCGCCATCGTGCTATCGGCGATGTCCGCGGACTCGGCCTGATGATCGGCGTCGAGTTCGTGCAAGACCAGAAGACCCGGGAGCCCGCGACCGATCTCGTGAACGCGCTCGTGCAACGCGCGTTCAGCCAGGGTCTCCTGCTTCTCGGATGCGGGCGCAGCACGCTGCGCCTCGCACCGCCGCTCATCGTGGATGCGACCGACATCGACACCGGGCTCGCAATCATAGACGAGTGCCTGACCGCGCTGGTGTGACCCGCCACGACGAGCCCGTGCACCAGGAGCCGGGTGCCAGCCCGCCGGACGCGCTGGCACGCGGCGCCAAGGTCATGTCCATGCGCGATGCCATCGCGAGCTTCGTGCACGATGGCGACACGGTCGTGATCGAGGGATTCACGCACCTCATCTGTTTTGCCGCCGGCCACGAGATCATCCGCCAGGGCCGCCGCGACCTCGTGCTGTGCCGCCTGACGCCGGATCTCATCTACGACCAGATGATCGGAGCGGGCTGCGCCCGGAAGCTCGTCTTCTCATGGGCCGGCAATCCCGGTGCCGGATCACTACATGCCTTCCGGCGGGCCGTCGAAGGGCCGGCCGGCGACAGCGCGCGGCGTCTCGAGCTCGAGGAATATTCACATTTCGGAATGGTCGCGCGTCTCGCCGCGGGGGCCGCGGGTCTCCCCTTCTGGCCGATGCGCGACTACGCCGGGACCGACCTCCCGGCCGCCAACCCGCGCATTGCGTCGGTGACCTGTCCCTACACCGGCGAGACGCTGGCCACCGTCCCGGCACTCAATCCCGACGTCACCATCATCCACGCCCAGCGCGCGGATGCGGAGGGCAATACCCAGATCTGGGGTCTGCTGGGCGTACAAAAAGAAGCCGCGTTCGCCTCCCGGCACGTGATCGTCGTCGCCGAGGAGTTGGTCGATCAGCGCGTGATCCGTGCGGACCCGAACCGAACGCTGGTTCCGGGATTCATCGTCGACGCCGTCGTGCACGAGCCGTGGGGGGCGCACCCATCGTACGCGCAGGGGTATTACGACCGCGACAATGCATTCTACGTGACCTGGGAACGCATCTCCCGCGACCCGGCGCGGTTGGCCACCTATCTCGACACGCATGTCATGGGCGTCCCGGACCGCGCGGGCTATCTCGCGGCGATGCCGGATCTGGCGGACCGCCTCCGCGCAGGAGATCGCACGTGCGCGGGTGTGAACTATGGCTACTGACGCACCGTCCGGCGCGCGGGCTGCGGCCGCTGCGGCCGGTACGGAGCAACCCGCACGCTACTCGCCCAATGAAATGATGGCGGTGGTCGCTGCGCGCGAGTTGCGCAATGGTGAGATCGTCTTCGTCGGAATTGGCCTGCCGAATCTCGCATGCAACCTCGCACGCGCGACGCATGCACCGGATCTCGTGCTCATCTACGAGTCCGGCGCCGTCGGGGCGGTCCCGGAGCGCCTTCCCGTTTCGATCGGTGACCCGTCACTCGTCACCGGATCACTCATGGTCTGCGGGATGGCGGATGTGTTCCAGTACCTGCTGCAGAACGGCCGGATCGAGGTGGGGTTTCTGGGAGCCGCACAGGTGGATCGATGGGGGAACATCAACACGACGGTCGTGGGAGACTACGCTCACCCGTCGGTCCGGCTGCCGGGCAGTGGAGGCGCTGCCGAGATCGCGACGCACGCGCGCCGCACGATCGTCGTCGCCAGGCTGAGCCAGCGTACATTTCCCGCGTCCGTCGATTTCGTGACGTCGCCCGGGCACCGTTATCATGGCACCGCGCGGAGCAAGCCTTCGCTTCCTGGAGCAGGCCCGGTCAAGGTCATCACCGATCGCGGTGTCCTCGAGCCCGATGCGACGGGAGAGCTCGTGCTCACGGCAGTCTATCCCGATGTCGCGGCGGCCGGGATCGCGAGTGATGTGGGCTGGCCTCTGCGGGTCCGCGAGCCGATCGAGACGCTCGCTCCTCCGACCGATGCCGAGCTCGCGTTGCTGCGCGAACGGCTCGATCCCGATAAGCTCTTCCTCAAGGGATGACGCCGCATGACTGACCGATCCACGGTTGCCGCACACGCCGGCACGGACGCTCCGTACTCCGGCGACGCGACGACCGAGCCCCCGACGATGTCGCTCAAGCGCACGCTCGGGATCAGGGACCTCGTGCTGTTCAATCTCGTCGCCATCCTTGGCCTCCGATGGATCGCCACCGCCGCCAAGGCCGGACCGAGCGCCATCTGTCTGTGGATCGTGGCCGCGCTCATGTTCTTCATTCCGCAGGGTCTCGCAGTCGCGGAGCTGTCGGCACGGTACCCGGCCGAAGGCGGCATCTATGCGTGGACGAAGCAGCGGTTCGGAGAGCGGCACGCCTACCTGTGCGGGTGGTGCTACTGGGTGGTCAATGTCCTGTACTACCCGCAACTCCTGCTCTCGACCGCCATCGTGGCGCTGTACGTGGTCGGCAAGGGTGGCAGCGGCCTGGGCGACCGGTGGCTTTACGTGCTGCCGACGACGCTGTGCGCCCTGTGGATCGCCGTCGGGTTCAACATCGTGGGCCTCAATACCGGGAAATGGCTGCAGAACGCCGGCGGAATAGGGAGCTACGTGACCGGCAGTATCCTGGTGGCGGTGGGGATCGCGTGTGTATTCACCGGTCATCCAGCGAATGATCTCTCGCCGCACGAGTTCCTCCCGAGTGTCAAGTCGCTGGCCACGATCAACCTCTGGGCCACGATCGCGTTCGCGTTCTCCGGATTGGAGCTCGGTGCGTCGCTCGGTGGAGAGATCAAGAACCCGCGGCAGACGCTGCCGCGCGCGGTGTACCTCTCGACGCCGTTGATCGCCGGCCTCTACATCCTGGGCACCGCAGCGGTGCTCTGGATCGTGCCCACGGGCTCGGTCAACGTGGTGACCGGATTCCTGCAAGGCATCGATGTCGGCGCCGCCCGATTCGGACACTGGCTCTGGTGGCTCGCGCCCCTGGCCGCGGCATCGTACACGCTCGGCAACATCGGCGGCATCGGTGCGTGGCTGACAGGACCCGCGCGCATCGCGTTCGTGATCGGTCTCGACCGCTATTTCCCGCCGGCGTTCGGCCGGGTCCACCCGCGCTGGGGGACGCCGTATGTCGCCATTCTCGTGCAGGCAGTGCTGGCGTCGATCCTGATGCTGGTGTCCCAGTTGGGCAAAGGGACGACCGTCGAACAGTTCTACCTTGTGTTGCTCTTCGCCCAGGTGCTGATCTACTTCATCCCCTTCATTTATCTGTTCCTCTGTCTGCTGGTCGAGCCCACGCATGTGCCCGGCGCCCCGACTGTGGTGCCGGCGGGTGCCGCCGGCAAGATCATCTGTGCGCTCGCAGGGTTGTTCGTCACCGTCGTCGCGATGGTGCTGGCGGCAGTGCCGTCCGCCGATTCCGGACCCGTCATGATCTACGAGACCAAGGTCGTGGGCGTCGCCGCCGCCTTCATACTATTTGGTGGCCTGCTCTACCTCTGGGCCAACCGTCCTGGCGGCCGGCGGGTCGCCATCGAGACGGCCGGGCCGCCGCCCGGCTGATTCATGACCGGTCGCCCAGCGGGATTCGCAATCGCGCCAGTCCTGGCGCTTGCGGCCACGCTTGCCGGCACACTCGCGTCCGCCGTCCGGCCGGCCATGGCACAACGGCGGCCGGTGCTCGACCAGATCGACGTCCCGCATAATTACTACTACCGCGAGATGTATCTCCCGCAGGCGACCACCGGGCCCAGCTCCGTGAGTTGGTCGCCAGACGGACGGACGCTGGTGTTCTCGATGCAGGGATCGCTCTGGATGCAGGATGTCGCCAGCACCGAGGCGTATCAGCTCACGGATGGCCCCGGGTACGACTACCAGCCCGACTGGTCGCCCGATGGCGCGCGCGTGGTCTACTCGTCGTACCGTGGCAATGCCGAAGAGCTCTGGGTCGTCAATGTCGCCACCAGGATCAGCCATCAGTTGACGGCGACTGGCGCCGTCAATGTCGAACCGCGGTGGTCGCCCGACGGGAAACAGTTGGCCTGGGTCTCGACCGCGCTCCGGCAACGATGGCACATCTACGTTGCCCCGTTCGATCACGATTCGATCGGCAATGCGGTGCAGATCACCACCGACCACGATAGCCACCTCCCGCGGTACTACTACAGCGTGTACGACCACTACCTCTCCCCATCGTGGTCGACCGACGGGAAGGAGATCCTGTTCGTCTCCAACCGCGGCCACATCTGGGGCACTGGCGGCATCTGGAGGGCTCGCGTGGGCGCCACGGATTCCGCGCGCCAGATCCGGGATGAGGAAACCACCTGGAAGGCCCGCCCGGATTGGTCGCCAGATGGGGCTCGCGTGGTGTATAGCTCGTACCTCGGCCGCCAGTGGAACCAGCTCTGGCTCATGCGGGCGGACGGCGGTGACGCATTACAGCTCACGTACGGCGACTACGATGCCACCGCTCCCCGCTGGTCGAGGGACGGACGCCGGATCGCCTACATCGTCAACGCGATCGGAAACACCGCACTCCGCATCATCGACGTGCCGGGCGGCCAGGTCACCGACGTTCGCATCGCATCACGGCACTATGAGTCGCCAAGCGGCACCGTTCGCATCGTCGTCACCGATTCCGCCACCGGACGCGCAGTCCCAGCTCGCATCTCGGTCACGGGGCCGGACGGACGGAGCTTCGCTCCCGACGATACCTGGCGGTACGCCGACGATGCGTTCGATCGCAATGAACGGCGCCTCGAGATCGGTTATTTCCAGACGGCCGGCGAGTCGGTTCTGACCGTCCCGGCCGGCGAGTTTTCGATCGACGTAGTCCGGGGCCTGGAATACCGGCGTGAGACGCGTCACGTCCACGTCGCAGTGCGCCAGCAGGTGGTCATCCGCATTCCGATGCATCGCATTGCCGATCTGGCGGCCGCGGGCTGGTACAGCGGCGATGTGCATGTCCACATGAACTACGGTGGCGCGTACCGGAACGACCCCGCTCATCTCAAGACGCAAGCGAGAGCCGAAGACCTCCGGGTCGTTGAAAACCTCATCGTCAACAAGGAACAGCGCGTTCCCGATGTCGGGTACTTCACGGGCCGGCTCGATCCCGTGTCGGATTCGGGTTTTCTCCTCTTTCACGGGCAGGAATTCCACACGAGCTACTGGGGCCATTTCGGAGTACTCGCGCCGCGATCGCACGTGTTGCTGCCCGGTTACGCCGCGTATACCAACACCGCCGCGGCGAGCCTCGTGCCGACGAACGCCGATGTCGCGGATCTCGCCCGGGCGCAGGGTGCGCTCGCGGGGTACGTGCATCCATTCGACACGTATCCGCAACCCGCGGACACCACGCAGCCGTTGACGGACGAGCTCCCGACCGACATTGCGCTGGGCAAGGCCGACTACATGGAGATCGTCGGGTTCAGCGATCATCGGTCGACGGCCCATGTATGGTACCAGCTCCTCAACTGCGGCTTCCGGATTCCCGCGGCGGCTGGGACCGATGCGATGGCGAACTACGCATCGCTGAGGGGTCCCGTCGGACTCAATCGCGTCTACGTGCACGTGGATGGCCGGTTGACGCACGACCGGTGGCTGGCCGGCCTCAAGGCGGGCCGCACCTTCGCCACCAATGGCCCGCTCCTCGGTTTCACGATCGATGGCCATGGCATCGGCGATGTGATCCGGTTCGACACAGCCGGTCACTACACGATGCACGTCCACGTACGACTCCGGTCCGTCGTGCCGGTCGACCATCTGGAGATCGTGTCGCGTGGCCGCGTCATCTGGTCGGCGGACAACGCGTCCCATCCGCTCACATCGGCCGACGTCGATACGACCGTCGCCGCGGACTCGAGCGGGTGGTACACGCTCCGCGCCTGGAGCGGTCACGCAACCGCCCCGATCATGGACATCTACCCGTTCGCCACGACCAGCCCGATCTACGTCGAGGTCGCCGACGAAAAGGTCCGCAGCCCAGCCGACAAGCAATACTTCCTGACGTGGCTCGCCCGGCTCGATGCCAATGTTCGCGCGTACCCGTGGTTCAACACGGAAGCCGAGCGCACCCACGTTCTCGGGCAGATCACTGCCGCGCGCGCCGAATTCGAGAAAAGGTAGGGGCGCAACTCGTCGCTGGGCCTGACGCTACCGGCCAAGTCCGACGTTCAATCCTGCGGTAATCGCGTAGTTGTTGGTGAACCGGTCGCCCGACTCGAAGGGAAAATTCGGCGTGACGTCCCAGTGTCCGACGTAATCCTTCGCCATGATCTGAAAGCCGATCATGCGCGTGATGCCGTAGTTGAGTCCCACGCCGCCGTTGAACGCGAAGTTCGTCGAGCTCGCGTCACCCGTCGAGTACTCCGTCGAATACCGCATCGCCCCCGCGCCCAGCTGGACGAACGGTTCGATCCAGTGGCCGTAGCTGCCACGGAACGGTGAGCTGAATTGGAGATCACCGTCGAACATCCAGACACCGGTGTTGCCGATCGAAGGTCCACTGGTGACGGGGTCGATGAAGACCATATTCGAGTTGGCGTGCCCGACGTTGCCCACGAGAGCCACGAATGGCGACAGCGGCAGCTTTACCTGCGCGCCGACGAGTCCCGCGTCGCCACCGCTGGCACTCGTGCCGAGCGGGCCATCGACGTAGCGCCCGGTATTCATGTAGCCGAAATAGGGAGTGATGGTCGGCTCAGTCGGCGGCGAGGAGCCCCGCCAACCGTAACCGACCCGGTATTGGGCAGCAGCCGGATTCGGCGCGACGACGGCCAGTATCAACGCAGCAACAGCAAGTCGGGTCAACATTGTCCCTCCACGGAACGGCTTCAGGTCCAGCGTACGACAAGGGGCTAGGCACCCGAGACGAGAACCGAACCGTCTCGCCCCTACCCTCATCGCACGTGGAGTGCCGTGGACCGGACGCGGCCTCTCTCGGCTAACTCATTATGCCGCAGGCGTCTAGCAATAGCCCCGCACCCGCCGGGTGGCGGCATGTCTGTCACGTCGGCCGATGATCTGTCCACGGACAGGGACAGATGGGACCCTAGCGCACGATCGCTCCGGCGATGCCAGGCTGCTTGTACACGAAGCGCTTGCCCTCGTAGTTGCGAAATACCACTTCCTCATCCGTGATCGACTCCACGTATTCCGGCAGGAGCGGCACTTTGCCGCCGCCGCCCGGCGCGTCGATCACCAGATGCGGCACCGCCAGACCCGACGTCCATCCGCGGAGCGCCTGGATGATCTCCAGTCCTTTCTGTACGGTCGTCCGGAAGTGCTCACCGCCGGCCACCGGGTCGCACATGTAGATGTAATAGGGGCGGACCCGAGCCTTGAGCAGCCGGTGCATCAACTCCGTCATGATCACCGGATCGTCGTTCACGCCTTTGAGCAGCACCGTCTGGCACCCGAGCGGCACGCCAGCTTTCGACAGGCGATCGAGTGCCGCCACGGCGGCCGGTGTGAGCTCGTCCGGATGATTGAAGTGCGTGTTCATGAACACCGGATGGTACCGCTGCACCATCTCGCAGAACTCGGGCGTGATCCGCTCCGGGAGATGGCTGGTGATGCGGCTTCCGATCCGGATGATCTCGATGTGCGGGATGGTCCGGAGGGTCTGGAAGATGTATTCGAGACGCCGGTCAGACAGCATCATCGGGTCGCCACCGCTCAGGATGACGTCCCGGATCTCGCTGTGCGCGCGCAGATATGCGAACGCGGAATCGTATTGATTGAGCGGGATCTTCTCCGGATCCCCGACTTTGCGACGCCGTGTGCAGAAGCGGCAATATGACGCGCACACGGGACTGACCAGGAAGAGCGCGCGATCAGGATACCGGTGCGTGAGATTTGGAACCGGGGAATCCGCATCTTCGCCGAGCGAGTCGGTGACGCCGTCCACCACTTCCATCTCGGTCACCGTCGGCACGTACTGCGTCCACATCGGATCGCCAACGGCTTTGATCTGGTCCAGCACGGCGGGCGTGAGGCGCATCTGGAATCCGTCGAACGCGCCGCGCAGCGCTTCCACGTCGATGACATCCGGTCCGAAGCGCGCCGCGAGCGCATCGAGCGTCGCCACGCTGCGTTCCCGTAGAAGCGACTGCCACTCACTCATCGCGCCTCGCCTCCCCGGCTCTCGCGCACGCGCGGCGCCGGCTGCAGCCGTTTCGTGAACAACACGCGATCGTCCGCTGGCCCGTAGAACGCGCGGACGCGCGCGGATTCCGTGTATCCGCGCGCGACATAAAATGCGCGTGTCGGCGCGTAGGCCTCTCGCGACGACGTCTCGGCAAGCACGAGACGCGCGTTGCGCTCGCGTAGCCGCCGCTCGACTTCACTGATGAGAAAGCCTCCCGCACCCGCGCCCTGTGCCTGGGGCGCGATCGCGATCCAATAGAGGTCGTAGCCGCGATCGGTCCCTGGCGTCGGCCCGAAGCACGCATAGCCGAGCAAGCCGCCGGCGGTATCGAAGAGGCCGAGGAATTCGTAGTTGGCGCCTTCACCCGCCACGTCGGCGTCCACCGGACCAGAGGGTGGCCCGTAGGTGGCGTCGAACAGCTCGAGCGCTACCGCGATCTCGAGAACACTGAACACGCCGGTCGCCCGGACGATGTCCGCGATCGCCTCGCGATGCTCCATCCGGATCTCGCCGACCTGATACGCCGTGATTCCAGCGAGCTTCGTTTGCGGCCTGCGGCCGGGCGTGAGCGCCCGCCCGCCGTCTTCAGGGTCCGTCCGGGGTCGCCCGTCCGGCGCCACGCAGTCCCCTAGCCGACCGACACGCCAGAGAGACGCTGCGTCAACGCCCAGAGATCGGCGTCCGGCACCGGCATCCCGCGGCGCGCCGCCAGAGCGACATCCGCCACCTGCCGTACCAGCGCCGGGAAATCCATATTGGCCGCCCGGGCCATGCGCGCGAGCCCGGCGGTCGGCGAGAAGTCGGGGTTGGCGTTGACTTCGAGGATCCACGGACGGCCCACCCGATCGATACGGAAATCGATCCGGCCGTATCCTTCGCCCCCGACGGCCCGCCACGCCGCCATCGCGACGTTCGAGAGTTCGGTCGCGAGCGCCGGCGGCAGATCGGCGGGACAATTGGGCGAGGCGCCACGATCCTCCTCGCTGCCGGTATCCCATTTGGACCGGTAGGAGACGATCCGCCACAGACCGCGGGGCATCTCGCGGAAGTCGATCTCGGCAATCGGAAGCACCTGGTCCCCGACGATGCCGACGTTCACCTCGCGCCCATCGATGTAGCGCTGGACCAGGATGTCATCCCAGCACTCATGCATCGCGGCGAGCCGGTCGGTCAATGCCCGCACTGTGCGCACCACCGATCGCTGCTCGACACCGAGCGATGCGTCCTCGGCCGCCGGCTTGCAGATCGCCGGGAATCCGATCACCGGCACGGGGCCGCCGCGCGGCACGATCGTCCAGCGTGGGACGGGAAGGCCGACTCGGTCGAGCAGCGCATTGACGCGATGCTTCCTGAGGCAGAGCGACGTGGTCGCGCTCGAGCTCCCCGTGAACGGCACGCCCAGTAACTCCAGGGCGCCGATTACCGCGGGCTCCAGTGCAGCCACCCCATCCACGCTTTCGCACAGGTTGTAGACGAGGTCGGGCTTGGCCTTGCGGACGCGCTCCATCCAGCGTCCATCGGGGTTCGCCGGAATCCGGATCACGTCGTGCCCGGCGGTGGCCATCGCCGTCTCGACCGACTCGACCGCCTCGAGGATCAGCAGGTCGGGCGATTTTCCGAGCGCCGACGCACCATCGAACAACACGGCGACCTTCATGCGCGCACCCGCCGCAGTCTGACTCCCTGCCGCTCGGCGGCGAGAGTCAGGCAGGTCTGGATGAGTGCCTGATAGCTGATCCCGGCGACTCGTGCCGCTTTGGGAAAGCACGAGTTGTCCGCGGGATTGGGAAGGATGCCGGGCAAGGGATTCACCTCGATGACATTGGGGACGCCAGCTGCGTCGAGGCGGACGTCGACCCGGGACCAGTCCCGGCATCCCAGCGCCTGATAGGCGCGGAGAGTGGTCGATTCGATCGTCCGGCGCAGCGAGTCCGGGATCGCAGCCGGGCAGTCGAAGATCCGTAGCGGAGCGTCGGGCCGGTCCCACAGCCACTTCGCCTCGAACCCGTAGACCGGGAGCGCGCCATCCGGCAGAGCGTCGAAGTCCATGCCGACGATCGGCAGCACCCGTGCCGTCTGCCCGTTTCCGAGCACGGCGCAGGTAAACTCTGCTCCGGGCAGGTACTCCTCGATCAGCACCGCCTGCGCGTACGTCTCGAGCAGGAAGTCCACCTGCGCCCCGAGATCGGCTGGCGTCTGGCAGAGATTGCGCTCGGTAATGCCCTTGGACGACCCCTCATGGATCGGCTTGACGAACAACGGATACCGGAGCGACGGCCACCGGTCGGTCACCGCGTCGGCGGATTCGACCACTGTGAAGGACGGAGTGGCGACCCCGTAATGCGACAGGATCTCCTTGGTCCGCGACTTGTCGAGGCACAGCGAAAGGGTCAGCGGGTCGCTGCCGGTATATGGAACGCCGAAGAACTCGCAGATCGCCGGCACGTGGGCCTCGCGATTCTTGCCGCCCGAACCTTCGGCCATGTTGAACACGATGTCCGGCCGTTCTGTCCGAAGCCGCTCCGGAAACTCGGCCGTCGCCTCGAGCTGGATCACCGTGCCATACGCGCCCAGGGCGTCCGCCACCGCGTCGATCGTCTCTGCCGTATCCCACTCGGCGAACTCGTCGTCCGCCGAAACCTCCTCTACCAGCACGGCGCCATCGGGCTGGCCAATCACCGCAGATCGCTCGCGGGTAGACAGCACGCGAGCGGCCTCGTTACTGGGAGGCTCTTCGTCGCGTTGGATCGGATCGGCGGTCTCACCAGCGCTGGCCAGCGTCGCGCCGATAGGGGTGGTGAGTGGCTCGGGCTTCAGATTGAAAGCGATTCCGATCCGCGTCATCCGATCCTTTCGTAGGGAGACTCGACTGCCCGGTCGCACCACGGTGCAGCATTTCAAATGCCAAGTGGTGAATCGCGCGCATAATACCGAGTGCGAATTGGTCGCGCAATGACCTTTAAACGACTTTACACCACTGCAGGCAAAATAATTTTTTTGCGGACCGCGACGGACCGGCGCAATTCGCCGGTTCTTCCGCAGAATGCAACGCTTCGCTCCGCTCGCTGCGCTGCGTTTTCCTCGCTGGCCCGTCTCGGCTGTCAGACCTTGTGGTGTGCCGAGCGGGCCGCCTCACGCTGGTCGTCTGCGACGTAGATCTCGAAGTCGGAGAAGAATCCCGGCGCTTCCGCCTGCAGCGTCCGGAGGATCACCAGCGCCAACCGGCGGATCTCGAGGTCCGCTCCTTCTCCCGCTCGCAGCTCCAGCATCGTCCGCCACGCCCGTGCGTTGGCGGTCACCACGATCTTGGTCTCGGTGGAATTGGGGAGGACGCCGCGGGCGGCCTCTCGCGCCATTTTCCGGCGGTGGACGCGGTCGGTGATCCAGGCGTAGCGCGTCATGAGCTCCGAGACGAGCGCGACATACGCCGCCTGCGCCCGCTCCATCTCCGAGCGCCATGCCCTCTCCAGCGCTTCGTCGCCGAGAATGGCCGGCGGCACCACGAAATTGGCTTCCGATTCGTCCACGTACCGCTGGGAGAGCTGGGAGTAGGAAGCCGTACGGTGCCGGACAAGCTCGTGGCTCAGCGCCCGGCTCACCCCTTCGATCAACAGCGAATAGGACGCGTGCTCCAGGACGCTGCCGTGCCGTTGCCGCTTGATGTTCTCGAGATACTCGCGAGTGTCGCGGCTCGCGGGGTTCTTCTGGCTCATGTAACAGAGCCGGCCCGCGAACTCGGCGAGCCGCTCGCCATCGGTGCTGGGTCCGATCCAGTGCACGGGGAGATGCGAGGGCTCGGCGAACGCCGGGCGCGCGAGGATGGTGACCTTGGGCTCAGTATAGAACACGGCGATGTACAGGGCGAAGGGCGAGGGCACAGACGCCGGCGAACGGTGCTCGCCGGGTGACGCCATGGTCAGCCGCACTGGCAACGCTGCTGGCGCCTCGAAGTCCGACGGGACGGTAACCCTCAGCCGCTCGTACTTCAATGAGCGAGCCGTGGACCACCGGACCAGCGCCGAACGCTAGGTCAGTTTCCCCAGCGCGGGCGCTTCGGCAAACAGCCGGAGCAGCTCGTCGTCGCTGGTGTCACGCAACCGGAACGCATCGCCCACCGCCACCGCCCGGGCCGGCAGCCGGGACTCGGTGATGCAACTGAAGACGATCGCGCCATCGCCGGCACCGCGCCGATGCGACGCATTCCATAGGCGGCCATCGGGGGCCGCCACGACGCGCTCGTCGCCCGAAGGACGCTTCGGGTTCGACGGCCGTCGGGGACCTGGCGGAGGCGGCGGAGGTACCATGGCGGGATCGGTCCTTATCATGTACGCCGGCGCCGGGACTGCGCCAGTGTCGCTTCGCGGAGGATTGTCCGGGCACGCCCGGAAGCCGGCCGTTCGTCAGGGACCGCCAAAACACAGGGGCCGGTCTCGAAGAGAGCCGGCCCCCGTTTCCATCCCTGCTGCGGACGAAGTTGATTCGGTTTTCAGTCTCCCTCGGTATCGAACGCGAGCGCATCGGCGTCGCGAATCGTGTCCAGAAACGAATCGACGCGTGCCCGCGTCGCCGCCGTCACCTCGACGACGGGCGTGAGCGAAATTCCGATCGCGCGACGGGCCCCTTCGGGCCAATCCGGCATCGATAGGCCAGCCACCAGGCGCTGGATCATGTTCCCGCACTCCGCCAATAGCTGGCGCGCCCGCTCGGTCAGCACGTCCAGCGGGATCAGGAGATCCCGGGAAACGAGCTTGCCCGTCTCTTCGTCGCGCCACGCGGCATCACCCACCGCCCCGCGCTCTGGCCAGAGCCCCAGGTGGCGGATCACGCCCCCGTGCTCCTCCTGCAACCGGCGGCTCTCCACCGCCGCGGCAAGCGCGAGCGCGAGCGATTCAGGCGTGGCCGACCCGTAGAGGGTCACCACATCCCGCGACGGCCGGTCGCCATGCAGCGGCGCCGGGCCCGAGTTGACATGCGCGAGCACCGCTGAGCGATCGGGGTGATCCTCGAGCATCACGAGGACGTCCATACCTGCCCCTCCAGTGAGTTACAGCTTGGCTACCAATTGCGAAGTGCACCCCCGCGCGCACCTCTTCGCACCTACCGGCCGGCGAACGAAAAAGTTCCAGCATTTCGCACGATCGTGATCATCTGATATCGATTTGTTGTCGCTCTGTGACGCACATCACGTTTTCTGCGGCGCGTCCGGAGAAGCTGCCGAGCGTATGCGCACATTCCGCCTTGCGCACATCCGACGATTGAACCTACCGTCGGGCAAGTCGCATACCGCTCGCCATTGCGAGGGCGAAGAGCACATACACGGTCGCCGCGCGTGGCAGCGACGCATACAGACCGTTGCCCAGACGCAACGCCGGGGGGAGTAACGTGGCGCTCAGCGCCCACGCCGCTCCACTGGTGAGAAAGGCGACACTGAGCACCCGGATCCCGCGTAACGGCGCCGCGATGATCCCGAAGACGAATCCCCAGATCAGGGACACGACGAGGTGCAGGAGGACCCCGATCGGCGGTCCGACGTTGGGGTCGAACAGGGGCGCCTGGTCGCGACGCGAAAAGACCACGAGGGCGCCCAGCGCCGACGCGGCGCCAAGCAGTCCGCTGATCCACCCCAGCCGCATCGCACTGGGGGCCGTCTCATCCACCACGATTTGCACGCTCGGAAAACAACGCCGGCCCACCATGAGCAGCAAGGGAGTCCACGAGAGCGCGTCGGCAAGCCATGGACCCGCCGGAGGCGCGAGGTGGGCGCACCAGCTTGCCGCTTCCCAACAGCCTCGTATGTTTCGGCCATGACGACTGGCAGTGCGCGCCCCACCACCATTTTGCTGGTGGAAGATCGGCCTGAGGTGCTTGAAGTCGTTCGCCGGACGCTCGCGTCCAATGGCTATGCAGTCGAGACCGCCGTCGACGGCGAGGAAGGACTGCACAAAGCGCTCGATCTCCAACCGGATCTCGTGGTCCTCGACGTCGGGCTGCCACGACTGGACGGGATCGCGCTCGCGAAGGAGCTGAGGAATCGCTCGTTCCGGGCACCCGTGCTCATGCTCACCGCGCATGACACCGTCTCGGACAAGGTCCAGGGACTGGACGCGGGCGCGGACGACTACCTGCCCAAGCCGTTCGACTACCACGAGCTCCTCGCCCGCGTCAAAGCGCTGCTGCGCCGCGCCACGCTGCGGGCCGATGACGTGACCATGCGGATCGGCGACCTCACGCTCGATCCCCTCGCCCGCCAGGTGACCCGCGGCGGCACTCCCATCGCCCTCACGACGAAGGAGTTCGCCCTGCTCGAATTCCTGATGCGCAACATGGGCCGGGCCGTCACGCGCGACCAGATCGCCGAACAGGTATGGAAGCAGCCGTTCGATCCGGCCAGCAACATCGTCGACGTCTACGTCAGCTACCTCAGGCAAAAGATCGACGACCCCGCCGGTGGGCCCCCCTTGCTCCATACGGTCCGCGGCAAGGGCTACCAGCTCTCGGTCGAGCCGCCGAAATAAGTCTTAACGAGGGCGTGGATCGCTCGTCTATCCCGTAGTTCCCACGCGGGATACCAGCATGCCGATCTCTGCCCCGCGCGCCCGGACGGCTTCCGCCGCCTACGGCCCGCTGCTGTTCTCGATCCTCGCCTCACTCGCGATCGCTGGCTGTGCCTCGCACAGCCAGCGTTCAGAAGTGACCCTCAGTCCGTTGCCTCCGTCGGCCGATGCCAGCCGGGAGCTGACGGCTGACCAGCAAGTGCTGCAGGTCCTCAATCGGCTCACCTTCGGCGCGCGGCCGGGCGAAGCGGCAGCCGTCCGCGAGATGGGCGTCGACCGGTGGATCGCGCGCCAGCTGGATCCGGAATCCATCAATGACCGCGAGACGGATGCGTTCGTGGCCCGGTTTCCCACCTACGGGGAGTCCATCGCGGACCTGCAGCGCACGATCCCCACGCCCAACAAGGTTGCGGCCGCGAAGCGAACGACCGCCGCCTCGAACGGCGTTCCAATGAGCGCCGCCGACAGCGTCGCCATCCGCGACGCCCGGCGCGCCGCCAACCAGGTCGTGCAGGATGTCCAGATTCTTCGGGTCGCTCGCGCCGAGATGAGCCGCCGGGAGCTCGACGAAATTCTCACCGACTTCTGGCTGAATCACTTCACCGTGTACGACCGCAAAGGGGCACAGATGCGGTACTATCTCGCGAGCTATGAGCGGGATGTCATCCGCCCCCACGCGCTCGGGAAGTTTCGCGACCTGCTCGGCGCCGTAGCCAAGAGCCCGGCAATGCTCTTCTACCTCGACAACTGGGAGAGCGCCGCCGACTCCACCGAGCCGACGCTGGAGCCCCGGCCGCGGAGCCGCGTGCAACTGGCCAGTGCGCCGGCAAACGCCGCCACGGCCAACGACACGCCTGCCCCTCCGCCGCGTCGCCGCGAATCAGGCCTCAATGAGAACTACGGCCGCGAGCTCCTCGAGCTCCACACGCTCGGCGTCGACGGAGGCTACACCCAGCAGGATGTGATCAACGTCGCCCGCGCATTGACCGGATGGTCCATCGCGCGTCCCCAAGAAGGGAGCGGCTTCCGATTCCGCCCCCGCTTCCACGACGCAGGGCAGAAAGTCGTGTTGGGCCACGTGCTGCCCGCCGGACGCGGGATCGAAGACGGCGAGGATGTACTCGATATCATCGCCCGTCATCCGAGTACCGCCCATTACATCGCCCGGAAGCTGTGCCAGCGCCTGGCAGGCGACGTGCCCCCACAGGAGCTGGTCGACCGCGCCGCAGCAACGTTCACCCGCACCGACGGCGATATCCGCCAGGTGGTCTGGACGATCGTCACCTCTCCGGAGTTCTACGCGCGTGCCGCCTATCGCAGTAAGGTGAAGTCGCCGTTCGAGGTCGTCGTCAGCTCGTTGCGCGCGATGGATGCCGCACCTGACACGTCGCCCCGCACCGCCCAGATCATCGCCCGGATGGGAGAGCCGATCTTCGGCCACCAGGCGCCGGACGGGTATCCGGAGACGGGAGAGAGCTGGATGAACACGGGTGCGATCCTCAATCGCATCAATTTCGGGTTGGCGGTCGCGGCGCAGCGCGTGCCCGGCGCCACAATCGACCGCTGGCCGGAGTCCCATGCCCTCATGACGGCCTCGCGCGCCGGTCAGGTCGATGCGGTCGTGAGCTCGATCCTCGGCGGCGACGCATCGCCGGACACGAGAGCGATCCTCCTCTCCGGAGAACACCCACTACTCGCCGCAGGCAACTCCCAAGGCAACCTGGCGCTCAGAGCGGCGGGCGACAGCGGGGCCGCACGAATGGATGACACCGACGACCGAGGCACGGTGAGTTCCACAGCACGCGTCCAGGGGCTCGCCCAGGTGGTCGGCCTCGCACTCGGCGCACCCGAATTCCAGCGCCGTTAGGAGATCCCATGCAACGCCGAGTCTTCGTGAAATCCGGCGCGTTGGCGCTCGTGACGATGGGGCTGAGCCCGAGTTTCCTGCGGCGCACGGCGTTCGGCATGGAGCTGCCCGCCACCCGCAAGGGCAAAGTGCTCATCTGTCTCTTCCAGCGGGGTGCTGCCGATGCGCTCAACGTCGTGGTACCACACGGCGAGCGGGCATACTACGCGATGCGCCCGACGATCGCCGTGCCGCAGCCCACCGCCGGCGCTGCGCGCGCCGCGATCGACCTGGACGGCTTCTTCGGCCTTCACCCCTCGCTGGCGCCGTTCAAGCCGCTGTACGACCAGAAGCTGCTCGCCATCATCCACGCTGTCGGGAGCCCGAGCACGACCCGCTCGCATTTCGACGCCCAGGACTACATGGAGAGCGGTACGCCGGATGACAAGACGACGACCGATGGCTGGCTCAATCGCTATCTGGCCGTCCGGGGCACATGTGACGAGTGCAAACTCCGAGACAGCGCGGGCGGCGCGGGCGGCGCGGGCGGCGCGGGCGGCGCGGGCGGCGCGGGCGGCGCGGGCGGCGCGGGCGGCGCGGGCGGCGCGGGCGGCGCGCGCAGCGGCGCCGAGCATCCGGGGCCGTTCCGAGCGGTCGCCTTCGCTCCGCAGACTCCGCGGATCCTGGAGGGGCCAGCCCCGACCATCGCGATGAACAGCCTCGACGAGTTCTCGGTGCGAGCCACCGGAACACAGGCCGAGCGGATCGAGGCCCTGTACCGCACCGGCTCGGCGGACATCGTGCATGCGACAGGCACGGAGACATTCGACGCCGTGCGCATGCTACGCGCCGCGAATCCCCAGCAATACCAGCCCGCGAACAACGCCGCCTACCCGCGGTCGCCGTTCGGGCAGCGGCTCAAGCAGATCGCGCAGCTGATCAAGGCGAATGTAGGACTCGAGATCGCCTTCGCCGATGTCGGCGGGTGGGACACGCATGTCAACCAGGGTGGCGCGACCGGCCAGCTCGCCCAGCGGCTGGATGACTTCGCCCAATCGGTGGCGGCGCTGGTCACCGACCTCGGCGACCGGATGGGAGACGTGACAATCCTCTCGATGTCCGAGTTCGGCCGCATGGCCAGGGAGAACGGCAACGGCGGGACCGACCACGGCCACGCTGGCGCGATGTTCGTGATCGGCGGTGACGTCCACGGCGGCAAAGTCCACGGCAAGTGGCCAGGACTCGAGCCGGAACAGCTCTACGAAGGCCGCGACCTCGCCTTGACGACGGACTTCCGAGCTGTTTTTTCCGAAGTTGCTGCTCGCCACCTCGGTGCGCAGCGTCTGGATGTCATCTTCCCAGGATACACCCAAGGAGCGCCCGTCGGCCTCGTCGGCTGAAGAGACGGGCTGCGCTGTCGTATCGCCGGGTACCCTTCGTCCGTCTCGTGTGATGATGCTCAAGACACTGATGTGCTGCACGCTCGCGCTGGCAACCACCGGCCCTGCCGCCAATCCTCCTGCGCCTCTCGCGACGCGTCAGTCGCCGGCGGCGAGCCGGCCGCCCAATACGCACGGGCGGATCCCGATCCTCGAATACCATATCATCGGCGACCATGAGTCGCGCTGGACGGTCGACCGCGACCATTTCCGCCGGTCGCTCCAGATGCTCTACGATCGCGGATACCGGCCGGTGAGCGTGTCGCAGCTGCTCGATCACAAGCTGGATCTGCCTGCTGGTCTCTCGCCCGTCGTCTTCACGTTCGACGACGCGTCGCCGTCGCAGTTCCGGTACATCGAGCACGACGGCACATTGGAAATCGATTCGACGTCCGCCATCGGGATCTGGCTGGCCTTTCACGCCGCGCACCCCGACTGGAGCAATCACGCGGTGTTCTGCATGCTGCCGGCTGCCGCCGCAGGCCACGCGTTCTTTGGCGAGCGTGGCATTGAAGGCCAGCGCTCGGCCTGGCGATTCAAGAAAGTGCAATTCCTGAATCAGCAGGGGTTCGAGCTGTGCGGACACACCCTCTGGCACGCGAACCTCGCGAAGTATTCCGACGCGGTCGTGCAGGAACAGATCGCGCGCGGTGAGCTGGCGATCGACTCCGCCGTGCCGGGATATCACGTCCGGACATTCGCGCTCCCTCTCGGTATCTGGCCGAAGAACCGGGCGCTGGCGCACGCTGGCAGTTGGACAGATCCCAAGACCGGCCGTGTCGTCAGCTATCGGTTCGACGCCGTGCTCGAGGTCTCCGGCGGCCCCGCTCCGAGCCCGTCGGATCCGGCGTTCGACCCGCAACACTTGCCGCGTGTCGAGGTCTATTCGGAAACGCTGGAGCACACCCTGGACGCGCTGGACCAGAAAAACGCCCGGTACGTGTCCGGCGGCCCATGATCCGGAGGACCGCGACGGGACGCGGCCGGCAGCCCACCGCCAGGCACGGCCCTTCGTGATCCGGGGCACGGTAGGGCCAGTTCGGTCTTTCTATCTTGAGTGATCCGGCCGTGGGAACTGTCGCGAAACTTGACAGTCCGTGAAGCGCAGGCGAGTCGCTTCGGTTCTCCTGACCGTTTGTGGGCTGCGTCGTCTTTATTTATGGAAATGGTGGGGCCGAAGTCCGGCTTGATGGCTGTGGCGGGCAACGCGGCAGAACGCGCTGAACGAGGTGCTGTGGCAAGTACAGTGAGCGGTCCGATCGAACACCTGGCGTACTTCGGCACCTTGGGACAGATGTCCGAGGGGGACGCTGACTGGCCGGCACTCAACGCTGGCCTGCAGGTGCTCTTGCTCGTCGACGCGTGGCTCTCGGGCAACGATGCGTCGCGGGCATCAGCGTACGGCATCAGCGCCGTCCGGTCCGCGATCGATGTCGTCCCCGCGACGGTGGCCGCTCGCCAGATCCTGTCGCGCATCGTCGATGGATGTGAGGCGACCGGCGAACCCGACGTGCACCAGATCAGCCGCCATCTAATGGGATACGGGCGTTCGCTGGACTATGACGGCCGCTATGCGCTGGCGGCGGACGTCTATCGCGCACTGCTCGCGCACTTGCCGCCTGGCGCGGGTGCCGACATCGCGATCGACGCGGAGATGCGACTTGGTTACTGCATGCGCGTACAGGACGACTGGGCGGGCGCAGAGAGCGCGTACGCACGTGCCCGCGAGATTGCGGTCGCGCGTGGCGATGTCTCCAAAGCGATGCACGCGCGGATCGGCGACGCCGCGGTGGCGTTTGCGCGAGGCAACCTGCCGGTCGCCGAAGCGATCCTCGATGCCGTCATCGTCGAAGCGGCGGCACCGGACCACGCGGACATCCGGTCTATGGCCCTGCACGACCGCGCGCTCGTGGCGCACTGGCGCGGCCACTACGACCAGGCCGCACGCCTGGCCTACGGCGCGCTCGCGCTGACTCGGAGCCTGACTGCGCGTGATCGTATTCTCGCCGATCTCGCGAATGCGTTTGTCCAGCTTGGCGTGCTGGACGTCGCGCGCGATTCCTACATGGTGCTGGCGAGCACGGCGCAGGAGCAGTACGTGCGCTGGCTGGCGATGATCAACTTGCTGGAAATCTCTGCGCTTCAGACGAACGAAGCCGTCTTCGAGAGCTATCGCGCGGACCTGATCGGCGAGCGCCTCCCACCATTCCTGCTGGCGCAATACCACTACTACACGGCTTTCGGCTACCATGCGTTCGGCAAGAACGGCGTGGCGCTCAGATCGCTGGAGCGGGCCGGCGAGCTGGCAGAGACGCACCGCTACAATCAGTTGGTCTTCCAGGCCGAGGAGCTGGCGGCGGCGATCAAGCGTGGCGCGGCGGCCGAACAGCGCGCGGCACGGCCCGCACCGGCCGAGCTTCGGGACGTCACCGACGCGGTTTCGGAGATGCGCCAGTTGGCCGGCGTCTGATCAAACTCGGGCCGCTCCGCGGCGGGCGATGCAAGACGGGCCACGAGGATTACCTCGTGGCCCGTCTGCTCTTACAGGTACCGAACTGGACCGTTTAGCAGGTCCCCGAACCGGCACTCACTCCCGGCTGGCACCGGGTCGCGGCCATCGTGCCCGTGTTGGTCCTCGCGGCCTGGTCCTGCCCTGGGGCGGTCGCCGACGAGCAAGCAGATAGGACAGCTGTAAGCGCCGTGAGTATGGCGAACGTGATGGAGCGTTTGGTCATTCGAACCTCTGCGGCTGGTTTGGGTGCAGCGATGGTTCCACTCGCGAGCCGAAGGTACCGGTCCCTGGCGGGGCAAAAAGGTGCGTTTTCTGCCAGAAAGGTGCATTTTCCTGACACGTGCGTGCCGTCAGCCTCGACGTTCTCGCGTATCTGCCCGCGCCACTCCAGTCGCACCTTCGGGTCGTGCTGGGGGGGACGCACGGGCACATCCTGACCGCGGCGGATCGCTGGGAAGGATTTCTCGAGGAGTTGCGCCGCGCGACGAGCGATGTCGTCGTCGTCGATCCGTGCGCGGACGGCGTGTCGCGCGCCGCTGCACTCGCTGCTGCACTCGACTCACACCCGGCGACGCCAGTCGTGATCTACACGTCGGTATCCCCGCTCTCGTTTCGCGCGATCGCTGAGCTCGGCCGTCACAGCTCGCATCAGGCCGTTCATCAGATCGTGCTGCACCGCTACGATGACGAACCGCGCCGTTTTCTCGAGATGCTCGAACGGCAGCCCGGAAACGCGTTGAGTGTGGCGCTGCTCGACCGGCTCGCGCCCTCACTCGCGCATCTGCCGCCCGCGCTGACCCGCGCGGTCGAGCGGTTGGTGCGGCAGCCGACTGACTTCCATGACGTTGCCGATCTGGCGGCCACCGCGCGCGTCACCATCCGCACCGCGTACCGGCATCTCGCCATCGCGGGCTTCACCTCACCGCGGGCACTCCTGGTGGGTGCACGCCTGTTGCGCGCCTACGCATACGCGCGCGACCCAAGGCAGTCGCTCGAAGCGATCGCCGCCAAGGTCGGGTACAGCGCGCCGCGGATGATGGCCAAGCACATGCGCGAGGTCATCGGTGTCACGCCGCGCGCCGTGCGGCGGCAGGTCCGCCCCTGGGAGTTCGTGGACGCGCTGGCGACCTGGCTGTGCCCGTCGCCGGAGCCCTCGATCCGCGTTGCCGCGCGCCGCGCCACACGGCCCGCCGATACGGCGCCCGAGTGGGATCGTGCCGTGCCCACGCGCGCAGATGTCGCTGCTGCGGCCGACTCACCTCGCATTGGCGTCGTGGGACCGGCGTTCGACACGCCGTGGCCCGATCATCCTTCGCGCCCGAGAGTCGCGTGAGGCCCATGATGCCCGTGCGCGCAAGACCGCCGGCGCCGGTACCCGTGCGGCGTATTCTCGTCGTCGATGATGAGCCCTCGATCTGTCGCGCATTGACGATCGCGTTGTCGCGGGCCGGCTATCATGTCGATTCCGCGCTCTCTGGCGAAGCCGCCCACGAGATGCTGCGATCGACGCACTTCGACGTACTGTTTCTCGACCTGCGCATCCCCGATGTCCGGGGCGACGTGCTGTTTCATCTGGCGGCCTCGCTGCAGCCGCACCTTCGCCACCGGACGCTCTTCTCCACGGGAGACGTCAGCGAACGCGCTCAGGCGCTCATCGACGAATGCCAGTGTCCAGTGATCCGGAAACCGTTCAAGCTGGATGACGTCCTCTCGGCCGTCGCCGCACTCTGCCCCGAGTCCGAGGCTTCGGAATCGGAATCGGCGTAGCCATGCCGTGGAACCTGTGCCCGGTCAGGCTGCGCTTTCGAACACCAGGCTGAGACAGGTCACGCCGGCTTCCGCCTTCTGCAGTTCCGACACGTCCACCGCGGCGGTCGGAAAACCACTCGCGCCGACGATCGCCTGCGTTCCCGGTGCGCTCGCGGGAAAGATGATCGCCGCGCCCACGCGCACGGCGTTGGCTCCCCATGGTTCGTCCCGCGCAACGGGTACGATGCGCCGCCCGCCAAACACATCAGGGCCGACCCATTCCGGGTTAACGAGCACTGTCTCGTCGTCGAGGCGCGCGCACGCGCTCTTGAGATGCAGGCACTGCGAGATCGGTACTTCGGTGACGGCATAGCCGAGGGGCTCCACGATAGCTCGGAGCTGGGACACCGCCGCGGCGTTGGTGCGCGGGGTTTGGCCCACGTAGATCGACCCGCCGAGCCGCAGCACATCGCCCCCATCGAGCGTCGCAGGTGCCCGGAGCCACTCGAGCCGGCGGTGCGCGGCCAGGGCCGCGGCCATTGACGTTGATTCCGGCTGCCGCGATATCGCTCCCATCGGGGACAGGATCGCACACTCATCGAGCACGATCGCCGTATCTTCGACGAAGGTCGCGTCGGGCAGCTCGTCGAGCGGAGGGAGCTCGGTCACCCGCGCGCCCGCCGCGCGCAACGCCGCCTGGTACGCACGATGCTGCGCTCGCGCCTCGCCGACATCGATCGGCGCTCGCTCGAGGAACGACAGCTCGCAGTCGGGGAGCCTTCGGCTCGGCACCCGCACCAGCGCGGTCAGCATCGGATGAGTTGTGGCCCCGCCCGCGGCAGGCACACAGCCCTGACCATCACTGCTCCGGTTTGTAGAGTGCGGCGTCGAGCACCGACCAGAGGTGCACCGCCCAGCCTAGCAGGAAGAACCAGAGGACGGCGGCCAGGCAGAACTGGAACGCGGCAATGAACACCCGTCCCTGCAGCAGCTGGCCCAGCCCCGGTATGAAGAAGCTGGCGAGGGCCGCGATCACGTTGCCAGTGGATCCCTGACCGGCCATGGTGCGGATCTCCGTGTACGCTGTCAGGAGAAAACTGCGGACCAAACGTCTCGGTTACCCCTCCCTACGAGCCCGGGCCGCCGCGGGTTGCACGGGCGGCCGAGCCCGCCCCGGCGGCCGGACCCATCGGACCGGCGAATCGGCCCGCAAACTGGATCGTCTAGGGACTATCAGCGGGCCGCAATACCACCGCCGCGACTGCCCCTTATACTTTCCAGGTCCGCAGAGTGGCGATGGCTTGATCGAGGGCGGATTGCTGCTGCGGGTGTGTCGCGCGTTCGCGCAGCTCCCCGTAGGTCTCCAACGCCAACTGCAGGGCCGCGGGATCATGCTCGGCGCCGGCGAGACTGGCGGCATTGTCCGCGAGATTCGCGCGCGCGAGATCGTCATCGAGGAATGTTTCGCATACCTTGCGCCACCGCTCCACGCGGCGGCGCGGGCTGGGTTCCGACAGTGCCCAGAGATGCCATGCCCCGCGGTTGGTAGGATCGGCGGCCCGCGCACGAGCGGCGAGCTCGCCGACGACATCGGGCCCGCGCCCCGCAAGCCAGTAGGCGTTGGCCAGTATCACCAAAGCACGAGCATTCGCGGGCTGTGCCGCGACGATGCGCTCATAGATGGGACCTGCAACTTCCGGGATGTCGCGGAACGGCTCGACCGCTGCCACCAATGACTCTGGCGTAGCGGCCGTGGCCAGGGCCGCGAGGCGGAGATGCAGATGGGTGACGTTGGCAGAGGCCCGGTATTGCTCCACGGCTTCCGCGAGCGCCACCCGGAGATCACCGGGCCCGTCCCGACGGTCGTCCCGACGGTCGTCGCGCGGCGGCGCACCGGATGGAGGGGGAGGGGCGGGATCCGAAACCGGGGAGCCGGCCGCACGCACGGGGCCAGGTGCAGGACCGGCACCGGAATCGATGGCGCGATCGGTGCGAGACGTACGATCTGGAGGCGGAAACATCATGGATGGCACGCCGGACAAGGATACGCGATCAAGGTACACGGAGCGACAACTCGCCGCCGCCGGCGAGGTGGCGCTCGATCTGCGCCACGCCCTCAACAACCCGCTCGCCGCGCTCATGGCCGAAGCGCAGTTGCTGGCCATGGAACCGCTGCAGCCCGAACACCGGGCCGCCGTGGACCGGATCATCGATCTGTGCCGCCGGACCGTGACCCTCGTACGTGGCCTGGACGCCGCGACGCGGGCGGCGAACGAGGCATGAAAGACCCCGCATGAAGCACCGGACCCGGCACGACCTTGCGGAATCGGGCGAGACGCGCGATCTTGGGTGCGTACCACGATCGACGCGGCGACGCGTTTGTAGACGCCGGCCGCCGCACGCGCGTGACCGATCCGCGCCCCCTGAGTTGGGGAGCCAAAGCAGTAGTAGTTGCGCGGACTGCGCACGACCACATAGCACACCCACATAAATGAACGAACGCCGACGTCCTCATCGTCGCGGCCGTGGGCCTCGCCCGTTTGGCACCGCCCCAGCCGATTCCCGACCCGACGCGAACAATGAACCCAATCCGTATCGCGACGGCAGCGACACTGACAGCGCGCCTGCGCCGGATGCTCATCCGCCGCAGGATCGTGCACCGGCAGCGCCGGACAGCCCATCCTTCGATCGCCCCGTCGTGACCGAGCAGTTTGCGGAGCACCGCAACGAATCGGCGGGAAGCGATGCCGGGCCGGGACCGTCCCGGTCGCCCGATGACAACACGCCCGCCCAGTCAGGCAGCAGCCAGCCGGGCGGGTATGCGGAAAACGCGCCGCCCCCACGACAAAGTGGTCAGGGCGGCGGCAATCAGAACCACAACGCGCAGAACGGCCCCGGACCACAGGGCGGCCACACCAACAGTCATAACAACAACGGCCGGCGCCAGCACGGCTCGCACGGCCGCAACAGCCGTCGCCACCGTGGCCGCGGCACCCCGCACCGCGAACACCCGCAAAATCCGACACACACCGGACCGCCGGTTCCGGTCATCGCTGACGGCGAGACCACGGGCTGGTTCGACGCCGCGCGGGATGGCGGCTATGTGCGGCGCGCATCGGCGAGCTACCTGGCCGAGCCGGGTGACCCATACGTGCCGACCCACGTCGTGCGGCAATTCGCACTGCGCCGCGGCGACGCCATCAACGCGACCGTCGGGCGCGACCAGCGCGGCCGCGTGACGGTCGTCGATGTCTCGCAGATCAACGGCGCCGACCCGGCGCTCGCCACCCGCCGGCCGGATTTCAGTTCGCTCATTGCCTCGTATCCCGAGCGCAAGCTCACGCTCGAGACCGGACGCCCGGCGAAGGTCGGCCCCGAGGTCACCCGCCGTGCCATCGACCTGATCGCGCCGATTGGCTACGGCCAGCGCGCCCTGATCGTGGCGCCCGCTCGGGCAGGCAAGACGATGCTGCTGCAGGCCATCACGGAAGGCGTGGCCGTCAACCATCCCAACGCCGTCCTGCTCGTGCTCCTCGTCGACGAGCGGCCCGAGGAAGTCAGCGAGATGATCACGTGGGGCTACGGCGAGGTCGTGGCGTCGAGCTTCGACATGCCCGCCGAACGCCACACCGATGTGGCCGACATGGTGCTCGAACGCGCCCGCCGGCTCGTGGAGATGGGACGTGACGTCGTCATCGTGCTCGATTCCATCACCCGCCTCGCGCGCGCCCACAACACGGTCGAACGCGGCACCGGACGCACGCTGTCCGGCGGACTCGACTCCTCCGCCATGGCCAAGCCCAAGGCGTTTTTCGGCTCGGCACGTTCGGTCGCTCCCAACGTCGGCGGCGGCTCGATCACCATCATCGCGACTGCGCTCGTCGAAACCGGCTCGCGCATGGACGACGTGATCTTCGAGGAGTTCAAGGGCACCGGCAACTGCGAGATCAAGCTCGATCGCGGCCTGGCCGAGAAACGGATCTATCCCGCGATCGACATCGCCACCAGCGGAACGCGCCGTGAGGACAAGCTCTTCCGCCCCGACCAACTGGATGGTGTCTATACCCTCCGCCGCGGACTGCAGCAGATGCCGCCGCAGTCGGCGATGGAATGGCTCATCAAACGCATCGCCGCGACCACGAACAACGACGCCCTGCTGAGCGGGTTGTAGAACAGCGGCAGTTCGGAGTTGGGCGATCGGGAATCCTCTGAACAGCATACGGTAGCGGCCGCCCGGCGCGGCCGCTACCGGCGAGTTGTCGTTCGAGTTGTCGTTCGAGTTGTCGTTGTAGTTGCCAGCTGCCAGCCACCGGCCACCACCTCGGCCCGCGCCTTGCCCCTATCGGCGGAGCCATGCACTGTGCGTGTCGCCGGTCCAACCGGCTCGGGCCCCAGCGATTGACCCGTTCCCCAGCGCCAGCGCCAGGCCCAGGCAAGCTCGTGTGGGCCGTGGTCATCGCGACCGCGGCGGCCGCGGGCCCGGCCAGCGCCTCTGCCCAGGACACAGCAAAGGGCACAGGCAAGGTCACGGCCCAGGACACGGCGCACGCCGGCTCGAGGCTGGCAGCGCCGGTACCGGATACCGGCAAGGGTGCACGAACCGCGGCAGTGGCCCGGGACAGTCTGATTGGCCGCCGCGCGCGGCCCGAGATCCAGCAGGTCGCAATCCGCGGAGCCCACGCCATCCCGGCCGGCGATATCGAATCCAGCATCTCGACGACCGAATCCCACTGCCGCGGTATGTTCTATCTCCCGTTCTGCGTCGTGTCCAAGTCTCCGTACTTCTACCAGCGGTTCTACCTCGATCACGATGAGTTGCGGCGGGACATCCTGCGGATCCGCATTCTCTACTGGAAGCGCGGCTATCGCCTGACGTCGGTCGATACCGCGGTGACCTATCGCACACCGACGGCGGTGCGCGTCCGGTTCACGATCCACGAAGGGCCGCCGACCCGCGTCGCCGCTATCGCCCTGCTGCCTGACTCGCTGTTCCCTACCTCGAACCGCCGGCGTCTCGTGCGGCTCCGCGTCAATGAGCCGCTCGATCTCTTCGAGTTCGACACCACGGCCACCCTGCTCACCCACTGGATGTGGACCCGGGGCTACGCCGACGCGACGATCGACACGACGTTCACGCTGACGGGCCAGCCGCCATCAGACTCCGCGACCCGCGCCGCGGCCGCCGCGGGGCGCATCAACGCTGGGTCCGCCGCCGTGCGCATCGCCATCGATCCGCACCGGCGTACCACGGTCGACACGATCATCGTCACGGGCAACACCAGAGTGAGCGCACAGACGATCCGGCATGCGCTGTTTCTCCGCCCCGGGTCGCTCTTCCTGCAGGGCGACGTGCAGCGCAGCCAGCGCAAGCTTTACCAGACGGGCCTCTTCCGCCGAGCCTCGGTCGCGGTGGACACCGCGGGACACAAGGGCGACAGCGCGAAGACGATCGCCGTGAACGTCGATGAGGCGCCGCCACGTGAAGTGGTGGCCGGGGTCGGATTCACGACCATCGACTTTCTCGATCTCTCAGGCCAGTTCACCGACTACAACTGGGCCGGGGGCGCCCGGAAGCTGGTGATCCAGGGTGGTCTGGGAAACCTGTTCGCGCACGGGCTCTACACCGCGTTTAACAACGGATTCAAGGAGATCCCCCCGGGGACCGATCCCGATCCGTTCCTGTCGCCGACCTGGAACATCACGGCCAAGGTCACGCAGCCCTGGTTCCTCGCGCCGGAAAACACGCTGAGCGCCGGCGTCTTCGCCCATCGCCGCGTCGCCCCCGGTGTCTTCGTCGATAACGCCTATGGTCTTACCCCGTCCTTCACCCACGATCTCGCCGACCGGGTGCCGCTCACGTTCGGCTACCAGTACGAGGTCACGCACGTCGACGCAGGCGATGTCTACTTCTGCGTGGACTATGGGGTCTGCGATGCAGCGACGCGCGATGCCCTCCAGTCCAGAGGCCGCCTCTCGCCGCTCAGTGTGACCGTGCAGATCGATCGCAGCGACGATCCGCTGAACCCGACCAGCGGCTTCGTGGCCCGCTCGGAAATCCAGTACGCATCGCAGTATTCGCTCTCGGATTTCCGGTATGTGCGCGGGTTCGCGACCGCATCGCTCTATCGGCCCATCGGCCACTCCGTCCTCGCCTTCAACGGACGCCTCGGCGCGGTGTCCCCGCTCGGCGGCTCCGGCGCCGCGATCGGCGACACGTCGTCCAATATCCTGCACCCGACAGCCCGGTTCTATGCGGGCGGCTCCGAGTCGGTGCGCGGTTTCGGCGAGAACCAGCTCGGACCTCGGGTGCTCACGATCGCGCCCAACGTGCTCCGCGGGCCCAACAACCAGTGCCCCGCGTCCACGCCGATCCAGCAATGCCCCATCAACGGCGTGCCCTACCTCGCCGACGCGAATTTCACTCCGCAGGCGCTCGGAGGCCGGACGCTGCTCGAGGCTAGCGCCGAATACCGGTTCCCGATCTACCAGCAACTCGGTGGCGCGGTGTTCGTCGACGGCGGCATCGTGGGCGAGGGCAATCTGCAGACGGCCACGAGCGGGACCAGCGCGATCACGCCCGGCTTTGGCATCCGCTACCTGTCAGTTGTCGGTCCGATCCGGGTCGATGTCGGCATCAACCCGCTGACCACGGAGCGGCTGGTCGTCCTGACTGAGGACGCCACGGGCCGCATCGTCGTGGTCTCCGGGCCACTTGGCACACCGGCGTCGGCCAGCCAACGCGTCTACGCACCCGCCCGGACCGAGGGAGGGCTCCAGGGGTTATTGAATCGGGTGAGCCTCCACCTCTCCATCGGGCAGGCGTTCTAGATGGCCGCGACGACGGTACTACGGATGATCCGCCGGATCCTCGCCTGGGGCGGGATCGCCCTCGGCGCGGTAGTTGTCGTGGCCGCGGTCGCGCTCTACGTCGTGGCCGATACGCCGTGGGGCCACGAACGCGTCCGTCGCCTCGCCCTCGACGTGCTGAATGGCGCGGCCCACGGCACGGCGAAGATCGGCGGCCTGCATGGCGATCTCCTGCACGGCGTCGAGTTGTCAGATATCTCGATCACGGACAGCAGTGGCGCTCCGTTCGTCAGCGCTCGCCGCGCCGCGGTGCACTATTCCGTCGCGGATCTGCTGCACAAGCATCTCGATTTCCACGACGTCGTCCTGGACCACCCCGTCGTCGTTCTGACCCAGAGCGCCAGTGGCATCTGGAACTACGCGCGGGTGTTCCCCAGCAGCGGCGCGCCGTCCGACACCAGCCAGCGCGGGTTCGGCAGCTGGATCGCGATGACCAACGTACGCGTGCTGGATGGTGACGTCACGGTGCGGATGCCCTGGCGTCCGGACAGCACGCTCACCGGAGCCGCGCGCGACAGCGCGATCGGGGCGGCGCTGGGTCCGGCCTCCCGGATGATCGTGGTGGCGGGGCCGGACGGGTACGAGAAGACGATCGCCGTGCATGCTGTCACGATGCGCGTCGATTCGCTCCGCCTCGCCGACCCGGATCATCCGGTGAAGCGCGCGCAGTTCGCGTCGCTCAGCGCGGATCTCGCGCTCTTCCGCCCGCCGGACGCGATCGTTCGCGATCTCACTGGCACGCTGTACCTCGACGGCGACTCGCTCTGGACGCCGCACGCCACTGTCCTCATGCCGGCGTCGCGGATCAGCGCCCGGGTCGCGTATGCACTCGCCAGCGGAGATCTGGACGTCTGGGCGCACGCCGGCCCGGTGTCGGTGGCCGATGCACGCTTCGCGGATCCCCAACTCCCCAGCGACGGCTCGCTGACCGCGGATGTCACCGTGGCCTGGCGCGGCCGGTCGCAGCGATACGACATCCGTAATCTCGCCGCGCGCCTGGAGACGGCGCGCGCGGCCGGGATGATCGGCGTCACGATCGGCGACTCGCTCATCCTCCACGACACGGATATCCGATTCTCCGGGGTCGACACTCGCCTCATCGAACGGCTGCAGCCGGGCCTCTCGCTGCCACGCCAGGGGATCGCGGCGGGCCACGCGATCGCCGCGGGTGGACCCGGTGCGATGGCGATCGATGCCGAGCTGGCGTTCGCCGACCGGGCGGGCGGCGAGAGCGACGTCTCCGCGAAGGGAGAGATCGGGCTGGACCACGGTGGATACCGCGCCCGCCACCTCGTCGTCCATCTGGCTCCACTCCAGGTCGCGCTCGGCCACATCGCAATGTCGTCGCTCCCGGTGGGCGGGGTTGTGATGGGAACCGCGACGGTCGATGGCTCCACGACACAGAGCGTGACGGCTCACGTGGATCTCGCGCATCGGGAGGGCGACGCGTATTCCCATCTCGTCGCGGATGGAGACGTCAGCTTTGCGTCTGATTCCGCCGGGCCAACCGGCGACGAGCCGCGGACACAGGTCGTCGGTGATCACACGCACCGGACCGATTCCCTCCCAGCGCGGCTGCGGCCCACCCGTCTCAACGTATCGGCTGCGCTCACGCCTCTCGACCTTGGTACCATCGGACGATTCGTTCCGGAAGCCAAGCTGTCGGGGGCGGTGGCCGGCACCGTACGCATCGCCGGCCCCATGCGCGACCTCGAAGTGCAGGCGCAGCTCGCCGTGCCCGATGCCCCCGACTCCAGTGGTCTGGTCGTCAGCGGACATCTCGATCTGGCTTCACCCGTACTCGGCTACGACCTGGCCGCCACCGCCCGGCTCCTCGATGCGCACAGTGTCTCCACCGCTGCACCACACACGTCGGTTACCGCGACGGCCTCCGCACGCGGGCACGGCACATCGCCCGCAACCTTGCACGCTGACGTCGCCGCGGACGTCCGGGCGTCGGTGTTCGATAGTGTGGATGTAGACAGCGCACACGTGCGGGCAACGGCCGATGCGGGACAGTTGCACATCGAGACCGTGCACATTCAGGCGCTCCCGACGAACCTCGACGTCCAGGGGTCGTTCGGCTTGACGGCGCAACAGAGCGGGTCGCTCACGTACCGGGCCGAAGCCCGCTCGCTCGCCGCGTTCGAGCGATTCCTCCCGCGTGACACGGGCGCGGTCGCACCGCGGCCTGCCGTCATCGCTGAGGCAATCGCCCGCGCTCGTGCCGATTCCGCGCGCGAAGCCGACACCGCGGAGATTCAGCGCGCCATCGCGGGAACGGCGCCACCGCCGCTGGCGGTGGATACGCCCAGGGCGGTGCGCCGCGATTCCCTGGGTGGCTGGGCGGTGGCCACCGGCACGGTGACGGGGAATATCAAGCGCTTCGATCTCACGGGCGATCTCGCGGCGGATTCGCTGGTCGCGGAGGGCAATAAGGCGCGTCGCGTCACCGCGACCTATCACTGGTCGGGCGCCCCCAGCCTCGATTCGGCCGTCGCCGTGACGGTACATCTCGATTCGGCATTGCTGGCCGGATTCGCCGTCAGCGGCCTCGACGCGCAGGTCGGCTACCGCCAGCCCAATGGCACGGTGCACCTCAGCATACGCGAGACGCCGACGCGTGATTTCGCCGCCGACGCCCGCTTTCGGTACACGCCATCCGAGACCGAGGTGCTGTACGATTCACTCAACCTGCGGATCGACACCACGCTGTGGCGCGCCACGCACCCCGCGTCGATCGCCTGGGGCACAGCCGGTGTCCGGATCCGGAACGTCGAGTTGGACGCGGGCCGGATTGGCCGGATCTCGGCCGATGGCCTCCTCGCGACTCGTCCCGGTTCGGAAGGCGGCCTCCACGCCGTCGTGCAGAATCTCGACCTGGCTGATCTCGCCGCGCTGGCGCAGCAGGATCTTCCCGTCACGGGAATGCTCTCGCTCAAAGCCGACATGGTCGGCGATACACGCCATCCCCAACTCCACGGAACGCTGTCGGTGTCCAGCGCCACGATCCGCGAACGGCCGCTGCCCAACCTCTTTCTCAGCTACCAGTACGACACCACGCTGCTGCAGGCTCGTGCCGAGCTGGCGCCCAAAGGCGCACCGTCGGCGCCGTTCGCGGTCGCCGATGTGGCGCTCCCGATCGACCTCGGCCTGGGCGTGAGCGGGTCGCGATTCCCCGACCGGCCACTGCGGGGCGACATGCACCTCGACAGCCTGCCGCTCGATCTCGTCCCGCTGTTCACGAACGCGGTCCGCGATGTCGGCGGACGGGTGACAGGAGTGGTGACTGTTGGGGGCACGGTCGCCAAGCCGGAGCCCCGGGGCACGCTCGCACTCGACCGCGGATCGGCGACCATCGTGGCGTCGGGGACTCTGCTGCGCGACATGTCGGCCCAGGTGCGAATGACGCGGGACTCGGTGACCATCGACTCGCTCGTCGCAACCACGCCGTCCACCAAGGGGAGTCTGCGGCTCGCTGGCTCGCTCGACCTGACCGATCGTGCGGTCCCCGTACTCGACATCACGGCCACGGCGCGCAATGCGCGCGTCCTCAGCACTCGCGAGCGCGGCCGCATCGATCTCGACGCGAATCTGTCCGTGGCCGGGCCGACGACCGCCCCCTACATCTCGGGCTCCACGAGCATGCACAACGCCGTGATCTACATCCCGGAAGGGGATGGCAAGAATCTCATCGACATCAGCGACGCGACCGTGTACTACATCGCCGACACGTCGAGGGCGGATGTCCGGCACCTGATCCCGGCCAGGAACTTTCTCCTCGCCACTGCCCGGATGGATGTCGACGTGCGCGTCATTCGTGACACGTGGGTCCGGAACAAGGACGCCAACGTCGAGGTCTACACGCCACGGCCAATCACGGTGCACATCGACCCCGACAAGCACGCGATCGTCGTGGACGGGACGGTGTCGACGGACCGGGGTGAGTACGCGGTGCTGGGCAAGCGCTTCACGATCAACAAGGGCGAGGCGGTCTTCATTGGAACCCCGGAGCTCAATCCCACACTGGAGGCCCAAGGGGAATACGACGTGCCCGTCCCCGGCCGCGAGGCGATCGCAATCCAGATCAACATCGGAGGCAGCCTCGACTCACTCCGGCTGACGCTCGCCAGCGACGCGCAGCCACCGATCTCGCAGAGCGACCTCCTCAGTTACCTGGCGTTCAGCGTGCCCACGAGCGGGATCACCCAGCAGGGCCAGAGTTCCAGCTCGAGCCTCTCTGGCGTGCAGGGGAGTGGCGGGGTCGTGGGCGCTGCCGGGAGTTTCGTGCAGAACCAGCTCGCCGGCGAGGCAATGGGCGTCCTGACCGATCAGGTCAAAGGCGACCTGGCGCGCGCGCTCGGCGCCGATGTGCTCGACATCAGCACGAGCAACAACTACACGGACGTCGCGCAGACCCGGAGTGGAGCGGCGTTCTTTCAGAACACACAGGTGCAGTTCGGCAAGTACTTCACGCCCCGCACCTTCGTCGCGATTCAGGGAAGCGTCGCACCGGGCGCGATCGTGATCCATCAGTTCGCGTCCAACTTCAACGTCCAGCTCAGCGGGCAGCCGCTGTATCTCCTGGGACAACCCACGCTGTCCACGAACCCGAGCACGCCACTGACGGGGGTGTTCGGCGTGACGCTCACGCGGACGTGGAGGTTCTAGCCGCGGCGGTGCACGCGCGCACCGCTCGTCGCGCAGTCTCATCGCGCGTTCCACCGCCTCGCCGCGAGACGCTGGGCCGCGCCGAGAAGGGCGTCCACCGCCAACGCGAGTAGCGCTGCCGGGATCGCGCCCGAGAGAATCATACGCGTGTCCGACAACGAGAGCCCCGTCACGATCGGATCACCGAGGCCACCTGCGCCGATGAAGGCCGCCAGCGTCGCCGTCCCGACATCGATCACCGCCGCCGTGCGCACCCCGGCCATGATGACCGGCATGGCGAGCGGCAGACGGATGTAGGTCATCACCTGTGCGTCCGTCATGCCGAGGGCCTGTCCCGCGTCAACTGCGCCAGGATCGGTGCCACGGACGCCCTCATAGGTGTTCCGGAGAATCGGGTACAGCGAATAGAGAAACAGCGCCACGAGGGCCGGTATCACCCCGATCCCCAGAAGCGGGATCATGAACGCCAGGAGGGCGATACCCGGCACGGTCTGGATCGCGCCGATCACCCGGATCACGATGTCGGCGTATCGCGGGATGCCGGCGAGGCCGATCCCGATCGGCACCGCCGCGAGGATCGCGGCCGCCAGCGAGATCGCGACCAGGAGCAGATGCCGCCCCGTCATCGCGGCCAGCGGTCCCCGCTGTGACCGCAGATAGGGGCCGAGTGCCTCGCGGCCGGCAACGGCCCGGCCCTGTTGTGTCTCGCGGCCGGCGGCCGCCACCCCGCCAGGGATGAGTCCGATCTCCCGCAGCGCGTCCGCCGCAATCACGGCCACTGGTACACCGTCGACTTCCAGCCGGCGGTTGAATGCGCGCATCTGCGTGACACCGATGCGATCGCTCAATTCGGTGAGCACTGCGACCGCGGCCGGGTTGTCTCGCTGCAGTGCCGGACTCACCACGGCGGCCGCTTCGTACGGTGGGTAGAAATGCCGGTCGTCACGCAGGACGGCCAGATCGTATCGCGCGATGAACCCATCAGTCGAGAACCCATCGATCACGTCGACGCCGCCTGCGTTCAGCGCCTCGTACTTCACGGCCGGCAGCAAGGCGCGGACTTCGCGCAGGTGGACGCCGTACACGCGGACCAGGCCAGGCAATCCGTCGGGGCGGCCGATGAAGTCCGCGGTGAAACCGCCGCGGAGTCCCGCCCCTGATCGCGCGAGGTCGCTCAGGGTCTCGAGATGCAGAGAATCCGCGGTGCGGCGGCGCACGGCGATGGCGTAGGTGTTCTCGAAGCCGAGCGGCGGCAGCCACCGCACGCTGTCCCGCGCGGCCGACACGGCGGCCACTTCGGCGAACACTGCGCGTGCATTCGGTTCCGGTGGCAACCCGAGGATCGCAATCAGTCCGGTGCCCGTGTACTCCGGATACACGTCGATGGCGCCCGTCCGGAGCGCGCCATAGGCGATCTGTGTAGCGCCCAGGCCGAGCCGCCGGTCCACCCGCATGCCGTGCGCCTCCAGGAGCTGCGCAAACATCTCGGCCAGGATGTAGGACTCGCCGAACGGCTTAGACGCGACGATCACCGGACGAGCCGCGGATTGCGATTGCGCCATCGCCGGCATGAGCGCCAGGGCGAATACCATGCGCAGCCGGCGGAGCATCTATTGGAATCCCGCCCGCGCCAGCAACTCGGCCACGTAGGGGGTCGCCGGCTCAGTACGGAGCACGTCGGGTGCCGCCACCTGCTCGATTCGCCCATGGCGCAGCACGGCGACCCGGTCGGCAAGGATGCTCGCTTCCCGAATGTCGTGCGTGACAAGGACCGCGGTCACTCGCAGGCCGCGACGCAGCGCCCGGAAGGACTCCTGGAGATCGGCTCGCGTAATCGCGTCAAGCGCCCCGAACGGTTCGTCGAGGAGCAGCACGTCGGGGCGCGCGGCGAGTGCGCGCGCGATGGCCACGCGCTGGCGTTGCCCCCCCGAGAGTTGGCGCGGCCACCGGTCGCCGAAGGCCGCCGGATCGAGACCGACCAATTGGAGGGCCGCATCCGCCTGTACGTCCGCGTCCGCGCGGCCGAGCAACCACGGTACGAGCGCCACGTTCCGCCGGACAGGCCAATGCGGAAGCAGTCCGCCATCCTGCGGCACGTACCCGATCCGCCGCCGGAGCACCACCGGGTCGAGTCCCGTGGTCGGCGCGCCATCGACGAAGATCGCGCCGCTGTCGGGCGTCACCATCCGATTGAACGAGCGGAGGAGCGTGGTCTTCCCGGACCCGCTCTCGCCGATCAGCGCCAGACACTCGCCGGGAGTGATCTCGAGGCTGACCTGGTCGAGCGCGACGACCGGCCCGTATCGCTTCGAGACGCCAGCCGCGCGAAGCGCCGCGGCCGGTTCAGCCGAGCGCTGTTGCGTGCGGTCCGTCCACGAAGCGGGGCCGGGTGGCCGCCGGCACTGCGCCCGGCACCTCCAGGTCGTCGGCTGGCGAGCGTCCGCGCTCGAGATAGCGGGCGGCGAAGTCCCAGGCGGCGTCGAGATCCGCACCGGAAACGACATCTTCGCCGAGCCGGGCCGACCCGTGCATCGCGATCGTGTAGAGGTCGCGTGCGACGCGCGCGATCGCCGGATCGCGTAGCCCCTCGTGACCAGCCCGGTCGAGCAGTCCGGGGCAGGCCGGGCCGAGGAGATCCGCCGCGTCACGGCGCGCGTGCGCGTCGAACGCGAGCCCGGCGACGAGGGCGAGCGGCGCGGCGAACAATTCCGGCGGCACCATGTCCGCCGAGCGCAATTCGAATGTGGGTGTGCCGGCGCTTCGCCGCGGGCGCACCTCCGGGAACAGCGTCGTGAGATGCGGCCCCCAGTCGGCGAGCGTCGCATCGCCTGACGCCAACAGATCCGTGAATGGCCGGTAGCGGCCGTCTGCACTCCGCCGCAGGATCGCCGGTGCCACGAGGGCGAACGCCGTGTATGCGGCGGCGGGCGTGCTCGACGTCGCGGCGGGCAACCCGGTGCGAGAGGGGTCGAGCGCCCGCCACGTCTGCGCCCGCGTGCTCCGGTCGCCGGTCAACGCGCCGGCATACCGGCTCGAGTTCGCAAATGTCGCGGTCACGTACGGTGCGGCCGCACTCAGCAGCTGCCACAGTCCGACCGGATCGTCGCCCGCATCGGCCGTGATCTGGAATGCCGCCGTCTGCCGCATCATGCGCGGCCCCGCCGGCCCGCAGGCGGCGAGGTATGCGTCCATCGCCGTGTATCGGTCGCCGTGGAGTTGCAGGGGCACCCGATCGATCCCGTTGAATGGATCGACGCCGACGGCCAGCAAATCGATTCCCGACGCGGACGCCTCGTCGCGTAGCGCGCGCGTCATCTCGCGAAGCCCGGCAATCAGGGCGCTCACCGATGCGTTCGGCGGAGCGCTGTACTCGATCTGCCCGCCCGGCTCATAGCTCAGGACACCGCCGTCGGGCATCGTGAACACCGGAGCACCCGACGCCGAGGGATCTTCGCGCCACTCCTCCCGGTAGGCCAACCGGCGCAGAATCGGCAGTGTCGGCGCCGCCATCCCGGGCGTGGACTCGATGGGGGACCGGCGGTGCGTGTCGCTATCCACCGGAATGAACTCGATCTCGGCGCCGATCCGGGGAGGACAGCCGTTGCCCGCCGGACGCGGAGTGAACGCGTCCCGCTGGAGTTGCTCCGCCAGCCGCGCTACCGGCAGAATGCTCATCGCCTCATTCGGCCGGCGCCGCCAGCAACAGCGCGTAGCCGCCGGCATCATCGGTCTCCCATGTCACCGGGCGGAGTCCGGCCGCGGCGAGGATCCGGGTCAGGCGTCGGGGCGTGTACTTGTTGCTGATCTCCGTGCGAATGGAATCGCCGGCCGGCACCGACAGCCGGCCCACGCCGGGAATCGTCACCACCTGGTCCGCGAGCGCGACGAGATGCATCTCGATCCGCCCCGCCCGTTCGCTGAAGAACGCGCGATGGGCGAACGCCGTGGAATCGAAGTTGGCGCCCAACTCGTGATTGAGCACGCGCAGCATGTTGCGGTTGAACTCCGCCGTCACGCCCTTCGTGTCATTGTATGCGGCCTCGATCACGGCGACATCCTTGATCAGGTCCGCGCCAAGCAACAGCCGGTCCTCGGACGCCATCCCGCGACGCAGACGTGCGAGGAGCTCGGTGGCCTCGCTGTCTTCCAGGTTGCCGATCGTGCTGCCCAGAAAGGCATACAGGATCGGCCCCGGGAGTCCGCGAGGCAACCGGAGACCGACGGCGAAATCGGCGACCACGGGCTCGACGCGGAGACCCGGGTATTCGCGCCGCAGGTTCTCCGCGGTTTCGTCCAGAAACGCGGCACTGACGTCGACCGGGACATACACGACCTCATCTCTCGCCGCCCGCATCGCGTCGAGGATCGTCCGCGTCTTGTCGGCGTTGCCCGCGCCCAGCTCCACGAGCGCGCCCGGCCGAAGGATGTCCATCCACCCCGGCATCCGCGTCGCCAGCAACAGCCGCTCGGTGCGCGTGAGGTAGTACTCCGGCAGCCGCGTGATCGCTTCGAACAGTTGCGAGCCACGGAGGTCGTAAAAATATTTCGGCGGTAGCTCGCGCTGGACGCCCGGGGCACGGTCGACCAACCCCGCCTGAACGTCCGCGACCATCGCGGCGTCGCCACGGCGCGTGGCGACATTGGGTTCGCTATGCATCGCGAGCGCACCGGAAGCCGCTGAAGATCTGGCGGCGGATAGGGAGATCCCAGTTGCGGAACGTGCTGCGCGCCGCGATCGATCGTGTCGCCCACGAACCGCCACGGAGCACTTTGTAGTCCGGGCCGAAAAACACGTCTGAATATTCCCGGTACGGGAAGCTCTCGTAGCCAGGATAGGGTGCGAAATCCGACGCGGTCCATTCCCACACGTCTCCGATCATCCCCAGGCAGCCGATCGGTGAGCGGTTCTCCACGTACGCGCCAACCGCCGCCGTCCCGAACGTGAGCTGGTCGACATTCGCCAGATCCGGCGTCACGTCCGCATCGCCCCACGGAAAACGGCGCGATACGCCGGTGGCCGGATCCCAGTTCGCGGCGGCCTCCCACTCAGCCTCCGCCGGCAAGCGTTTGCCGGCCCACTTCGCGAACGCGTCGGCCTCGTAGTAGCACACGTGGACCACGGGATGCGCCGCGTCGACGGCCGCGTCCCGGTCCATGGTGCGAGTCCGCCATTCGCTCCCGGCACGGTGCCAGTATTTCGGCGCCTCGGCGGCGGTCTCCGACAGCCACGCGCGGCCGGCCTCCAACCACCACGCCGGATTGCGGTATCCGCCATCCTGCATGAACTCGAGGTATGCCGCGTTGGTAACCGGAGTTTCATCGATGTCGAAGGGCGCGATGCGAACCGTGTGGCGCGGCCGCTCGTTGTCGTATGCCGCGCTGCGATCATCGGTCCCCATCTGCACGATCCCGCCGGGAAACCGCACCATCGCGCCGGCCTGATGCGGCACCGCGGGCACTGGCGCCGCGGCACGGTCGTGCGGATGGTACGGCACGCCACGCTTGAGCTGCACGGTCTGCAGAATTGTCTCCCCGTGCTGCGCCTCGTGCTGCGCAACCATGCGGTAGACGAATCCGTCGAGGGTCAGCGGAGACGGCGACGCGAAGTCCACCTGCCACAGGCGCTCGAGCACGCGAGCCCGGACGTCCGCCAGCACAGCGCGGCATTCCGCGGCCGATGGCAGCACGAGCTTCCCTCGTTCCCGCCGGGGATGCTCGAACGGATTGAACAGCCCGGGCATCTCGCCCAAGGCGGCGAGGCCCGCAAACGGGCGCTCCAGATGGCGCAGTAGCCACAGCTCTTCGAAGCCAGCGATGTGCCCGAGATCCCAGACAATGGGGCTCATCAGCGGATCGTGCTGGACGTGCAGATCCTCGTCGGTCAGTGGCGCGATCAGCAGCTCTGTCCGCGCTCGGACATCGGCCAGCAATGCGGAGAACTCCTCCGCGAGGCTGTGATGGACACTGCGACCGGCAATACGCCCCGGGAGGCGTGCGGCAAGGGTGGACACAGCGGACCTCCGAGGGAGGAACGAGGGAGAAGTCCAGTACGCTTACGCTCGGAAGTCCGACTGTAATGCAATCGGTGGACCGAGCTGGTCCAACTCGTATAGTAACGCGGAAGGTCGCAGTCCACACCAGGCGGACCGGGTCGGCTAGGAGACCGGGCGGGCGCCTCCGGAATCAGCCGGGTGTGCCATCCGCGCCACACCCGGCCCGGGCCTGTCCCGCTCCCTCACGTGACGCTACATCAGATCCCACAGTGTCGCAACGGCACGCATGCCCAACTCGAAGTTTTCGACGCTCATCCACTCGTCCGGCGCGTGCGCGTTCTCGCCAGGTAACCCAAAGCCCATCAGCAATATCGGCGCTCCCAGCGCCCGCGCAAAATCGCTCACGACCGGGATCGACCCACCCTCCCCCACGATCACCGGGGCTTGGTGAAACGCCGCTTCCAGCGCCTTCGTGGCAGCGTCGAACAGGGGTCCCTGAAGATCGGCACGCCACGGCCGGCCACCGTGCAGGTGCGTGACCCGCACTCTCACGCCGGGAGGGGCGACGCGTTCGACGTGCGCCTGGAGGAGCTTTTCGATCACCGCCGGATCCTGGTCCGGCACCAGACGGCAGCTCACCTTGGCCATTGCCCGCGAGGGGAGCACGGTCTTCGCGCCCTCAGCTGTATAACCACTCAGCATGCCGTTGATCTCGCACGTCGGCCGGCTCCACAACCGCTCCAGGGTGGTATACCCCGCCTCACCGCCCAGCGCGGGTGAGCCGACTTCCTGGAGCAGGTGGGCGTCGCTGAATGGCAGCGCCCGCATCTGCGCGCGGATTGCGGGCTGCCACTCGCGCACGGCATCGTAGAATCCGGGAATCGCGATCCGGCCGTTCGCGTCATGAAACGTGGCGATGATGCGCGCCAGCGCCGTCGCCGGGTTGATGACTGCCCCACCGTAGATCCCGGAGTGCAGGTCGCTCGCCGGTCCCTCGACGTCGAGTTGCAGATACGTGAGCCCGCGCAGCGACGAGAGGATCGACGGCTGCCCCGGCGCGAACATGGACGAGTCGGAAATGACCACCGCGTCGCAGCGCAGACGGTCCCGATGCGCCCGCACGAAGTCGCCAAGGTGGTCGCTGCCCACTTCTTCCTCCCCCTCGGCCAGCACGATGATGTTCACCGGCAGACGGCCGCGCACGCGCAGATGCGCTTCGATGGCCTTGACGTGCAGATACAACTGGCCTTTGTCATCGACGGAGCCGCGTCCATAGATCCGGCCCTCGCGGATCGTCGGCTCGAACGCCGGCGTCGTCCAGAGATCGAGTGGCTCAGCAGGCTGCACGTCGTAGTGGCCATACACCAGCACCGTCGGGCGGCCCGCGCCCGCGCCACGCCATTCGCCGAGGACAACAGGATGCCCCGGTGTCTGAATCACCTCGGCTTTGAGTCCCGCCGCCTCGAACGACGCCGAGAGCCACTGCGCCGCACGGGCAGTGTCGGCGTTGTGCTCGGAGCGCGCACTCACGCTCGGGATCCGCAGGAACTCGAACAGCTCGTGCTCGATCCGGGTCCGGTTGGCGCCAAAGAAGGCTTCGAGGTCGGCGGGAACGGAGGTGGTCATGTGGGGGAAGCCGAGGAGAGAGGACTAGAGCGGGCTGGTCAAGCCAAGAAAATGCCAGAGTCGCCGGCGGGCGACAACATGGCCGCCACGGTGGAGTTCCACCAGCTCTCCCCGTACGACCTGGGAGAAATGCGGAGCGAGCCGCCCCACCGGCGGTGGCGGATCCGGTACATCGTCCAATATCGCCGTCAGTGCATCGCCGCGGCGCATCGAGTCCCGCGCCGTGGGCCACAGATCATACTGGTTCGGACGCCCCGCCAGATTGAGGGAGAACACCGTTGGGTGCCGCGGCATATTGAAGGCAAGCTCCGCGGCGTCCTGATAGCGGTCCGCCGCCAGCCAGATCCGGGGGCTGGTTGCCGCCGCTCTACCACCCACGCTGTCCCCGGCCTCATCCGCAATCACCGCCCTCGCCAGCTCGTCCCAGCCGAATGCGCGCGCCAGTGGATCTGCTCGCGCGGGGAGCAGCGGAACCGGAGACATCGCAAGGATGTAGATGGCGGCCACCATGGCGCCGCCGATGGTCACGCCGATACGCTCCCAGCGCGCGCGACGCGCGCCCGGCATCGACGTCGCGAGCAGCACCAGCGCGGGAAGAACGGCGATCGCCGGCCAGTTCGCCTCCACGGGCCGCCGGATCGCGCTCACGGCGAAGAATGCCCACACGAATGCCGCGACCACCGCCAGCACGAATCGCCTCGGCGAATCCCTGCGGGACAACCCATGCGCAACGGCGCACACCACGAGCACGAACAGGACGGGCGAGACGAGACCGGCCTGGCCGCCGGCGAGCGCGAGTTCGCGCACGAGCGCCGAGCCGGTCACCGGGCCAAGTCCGTGATGCAGTTGAAAGCGAAACGATACCCAATCATGATTCGCGTTCCACGCCACGACTGGGAGAAAGACGCAGGCCGCGACGCCGCAGGCCACGTACGGTCCTGGCCGCCGAAGCTCGCCACGAAGATCCCGCGAGATCACGAACGCCGCGAAGATGCCGGCCGGTATCAGCACGACGGTGTACTTGGAGCTCGCTCCCAGTCCGAGCGCCACGCCGGCCGCGCTCCACCACCCGATCGTTGAAGCGGAATGGGGTTGGGACACCGCACCGTCGGCAGACGGCTGGCCGGCCAGTGCCCGATCGACCGCCCACAGCATCACCGCGGCGCACGCCAGGAGCGGCGCATCGGGCGTGGCAAGGACGAGGCCTACCCCGGCGAGCGGCACCACCGCGAGCAGCACCGCCAGCCGCCATGCACCGCGAGGGCCACTGATACTATTGGCCAACGCCGCCGCCGCGCAGCTGCCGGCAAAGCCCGCGAGGATCGGCGCTGCCCGCACGCCGAATGGGGTCGCGCCACCAATCACGGTCCCCACGCGTATGAGCCACGCGATGACCGGCGGATGATCGAAATATCCGGCCGCGAGATGGCGCGACCATTCCCAGTAGTACGCCTCGTCCGGCACGAGCGGTACGAACGCCGCGATCACGAGCCGGATCGCGGCGGCCAGAGCGAGCAGGAGCAGCGCAGGTCTCACGACGTCTTGGGCACCACACCCGCTGTCATCCCGATGGTGGCCGCACGCCGCCACATCGCGAAGACGACCGCCGCCCACAGCCACGCCAGCCACGAAACGCGCTCGGGCCACGACCGGGTCGCGGCAAGCTGCCAGACGAACTGGCCCAGAAAGCGAGGCGCACCGGTCGCGATCGATACCCACCCGCTCACACCCCGCGTGCCTTCATTGGTGAGCCACACAGGCCGCGTGCGTTCGATCACGCCCACTGCTTGGCGCCCGTCCGCCCGAATCCCGTTCTCGATCTGGCCCTCGAGTGCGAGTGGGGCGAGTGCCCGCCAGCCCGGGACACGCATGACACTCCACGCGGCGGCTGTGCGCCCCCATCCGTGATTATCCGATCCGGGGACGATCGCCAGCCCGAGGCTGTCCGCGAGTGCGAGGATTCGCGTGCGGTTCCGGTCGCTATCGCTCAAACCACGTGGAGCGGCGTCGGAAAGCTCGATCGCCCGTACCGGGACGACGCCCGCCATGCCCGAGCGAGGCACGCGGCCGAGCGGTCCGGGGATCGTCTGGATGATCACGGGTGGTGTACGTCCGGCGGAGATCGCAGCACCGACTGCCGCTGCAGAGAGGTAGCGGCCGTTGAACAACGCATAGTCGGCCGGCGTCACACCCAGGACGTTGACGTGCTCGCCACCCTCGAGACATTCGATGGCGCTGAAGACCACCGTGCCGTCTCCAGCGTGCGGCGGATTGGCGCGAACGCCGGCGTCCGCGCCGGCGAATGTAAAGTGATCCGAGATGTACGCCGCATCAAAACCCGCAGCCTGGTGCCAGGCGCGATTCCGCTCTGGCGTAAACCACGTGCGTCCGTCGTGCGACGCATTCGTGTGGCTGTGGAAGTCGATCGTCACGAGGTCGGAATCGCGAGGTGGAAGCTCGATCGCCGCCATCGGGCGGCTCACGAGCGCGCCCGTCGCGTAGACAGTAATCAGGCACACGAGCGCCATGGCCAGCAGCCGGAGCTCGTACTTCGCGCCCCGACCGGCAATACGCCCGAGAGCGCGGCCGGCCCGCGATGCGGAAAATCGCCAAGCACCATAGGCGGCGGCGAGCGCAAGCCACACCGCAGCATGCTCGCGTACGGACAGCAGCGATAGCGCGTCGAGCGTATTATTGAGTGGCGCCAGCACGACGAAGGCCGCGGACAGGTGAAGGCGGGCGTCAGTGGCGCCGCCGCTGGCGGCATCACGAAGGGGCGCAACGGGCCAGACCGCTCCGGCGATGAACAGCGCGGTGAGACAACCGGCCCACGCCAGCAGAAACGCCGGGGACGGTGCCGTGAGAGACACCGGAGCGGAGTGGCGCGACTGAGGGCGGTCGCCAGCGTGCATGGCGTTCGCAATGTATCACGACGGTCCCTGCCCGGGTGTGGCCGGCGGCCGGGCGCCGTACCCAGTCTTCAGGAAACCGAGAGCCGATGCCGAACCGCCTGGCGGCCGAGACAAGCCCCTACCTCCGCCAACACGCCGAGAATCCGGTCGACTGGTACCCGTGGGGACGCGAGGCGCTCGAGCGCGCCCGGCAGGAGGACCGGCCGATCCTGCTGAGCGTCGGGTACGCGGCCTGCCATTGGTGCCACGTCATGGCGCACGAGTCGTTCGAGGACCCGGAGATTGCGCAGGTGATGAACGAGTTGTTCGTCAACGTCAAAGTGGACCGCGAGGAGCGGCCTGACGTGGACAGCATCTACATGCAGGCGGTCCAGTCGATGACTGGCCACGGCGGTTGGCCGATGACGGTCTTTCTCACGCCTGCCGGCGAGCCGTTTTACGCCGGAACGTACTTCCCCCCTGTCGATCGCCACGGGATGCCCGCGTTCGCACGCATCCTGCGATCCGTCTCGGACGCGTATCACACCAAGCGAGACCGCGTGACGCAGACCGCTGCCGCGATGCACGACATCTACGCGACCGCAAGTGCACCGATGCCGCCGTCCGGAGCCCTCGGCCACGGCACGCTCGACCGGGCCTACCGTGGGCTCGCGGAGCGATTCGATTCGGCGCACGGCGGCTTCGAAGGCGCCCCGAAGTTCCCGCAGCCGATGAGTCTCGATTTCCTGCTGCGGTACGCTGCGCGGACGCCGTCGGCCCCGGCGCTCGCGATGGTCACGGAGAGCTTCCGTCACATGGCGCGCGGCGGCATTTACGATCAGGTTGGCGGCGGCTTCCACCGCTACGCAGTCGACGCGATATGGCTCGTCCCGCATTTCGAGAAGATGCTCTACGACAACGCGCTACTCGCGAGTCTCGGTGTCCACCTGTGGCAGGCGACCACCGATCCCGAAGTGCGCCGCGTGACGGAGGAGACGATCGCGTGGGTCGCGCGCGAGATGACATCACCCGAGGGCGGCTTCTATGCCAGCCTCGATGCGGACAGTGAGGGAGTGGAAGGCAAGTTCTACGTCTGGACCGAGCGCGAGATCGATGCCGCCCTCGGACCCGAGTCGGCAGCCATCAAGACGTACTATGACGTCACCCCGGACGGAAACTTCGAAGGGGCCAACATCCTGCACGTCCCCGGCGATCCGGCGGTCCTCGCCCAGCGCGCCGGGATCAGCGAGACGGCGCTCAGTGCGGCACGCGGCCGCGCTCGAGGGATCCTGGGTGCGCTCCGCGAACGTCGCGTTCGTCCGGGCCGCGACGAAAAAATCCTCGCTGCGTGGAACGGCCTCATGCTCCGTGCCGTGTCTGACGCAGCGCGCGCCTTCGGCAACTCTGAGCACCGCACGCTGGCGCTAGCCAACGCGGAGTTTCTGCGCCGCACGCTCGTGCGCCCGGGCGGGCGCGTGATGCGGACGCATACCGCGGGCGTGACGAAGATCGGTGGCTACCTCGAAGATCATGCCTCGCTGGCGCTCGGTTTTCTCGGGACATACGAGATGACTGCCGATCGCCTGTGGCTCGGACTCGCCCGAGAGATCGCGACCGCGATCGGCGAGTGGTTCTGGGACGACGCCAGCGGGACGCTGTACGACACGGCGCGTGACGCGGACCCGCTCATCACACGCCCTCGAGATCTGCCAGACAACGCCGTGCCATCTGGCACGTCGCTGACGATCGATCTGTATCTCCATCTGGCCGAGCTGCTCGACGACGCGACCCTGCGGCGGCGCGCCCTTGGCACACTCGAGGCGCTAGCCGAGCCGATGGCGCGCCATCCGGCCGCGTTCGGCTACGCGCTGGGCGCTGCCGATATGGCCATCAACGGTGCAGTTGCTGTGGCGCTCGTTGGCGAGCCCGCCGGCGCCGGGTATCGTGCGCTCGACACGGTGGTCGGCCGCCATTACGTCCCCTCGCTCGTACTCGCTGGCGGCCCGCCGGGAGAGTCAGCAGGGATTGCGCTCCTGGACGGGCGGCCCGAGGTGAATGGTGCCGCGACGGCATACGTCTGCCATCACTATATGTGCGACGCCCCACAGACGGATCCCGTGGGACTCGCCGCGCAGATCTCGGGTGCGGTTCGCGCCCGGCATGGCTCCACGGCCGCAGCCGGGCCGTCACATGGCTGAGTCGCAGCCTGCGTTCGTCCGCGGGTTGTTCGGCGGTGCGATTCACGATGAGATCCTGTTCCCCTACGCCGTGCCGCTCGATATCCGCGACCCGGGCGAAGCCCGCGTGGTCTCGCGGCTCCTGCGCGAGTTGCGGCGAATCCAGGGTGATCTGATCGACTCTGCGGCGTTCGATGCCGCCGAGACGATTCCCGAGGCCGTGATCACGGCGTTCGCGGACGCGGGCCTCCTCGCGCTCACCATCCCGCGCGAGTACGGCGGCCTCGGCCTGTCGTCCACCGGCTATGCCCGGGTGTTCAGCGCGATCTCGGCCGCCGATGCGTCGCTCGCCGTCCTGGTGGGTGTGCACTGTGGCCTGGGGTCAAAAGCGATCGCGCTGTTCGGATCGGCCGAACAGAAGTCGCGGTATCTCCCTCTGCTGGCACGCGGAGACACGCTCGCGGCGTACGCCCTCACGGAGCCCGAAACCGGCTCCGACGCCCAGAACATCCAGACGCAAGCCACACGATCGGCCGACGGCTCACACTGGATTCTCTCCGGACGCAAGCTGTGGATCGGTAACGGGCAGCGAGCGGGTGTGATCGCCACATTTGCGCAGACGGCCGTGGAGCGCCGCGGCGAACGTGTGACCCGTCCGACGGCGTTCATCATCCGCCCCGACATGCCGGGATTCCGTGTCGTGGGCACGGTCCGCAAGATGGGGATTCGCGGGTCGACACAAGCGGAGCTCGCGTATGAGAACCTGCAGGTGCCGGCCGACCACGTGCTCGGTGAAGTCGGCAAGGGGTTCTCCGTCGCCGTCCAGGTGCTCAACGCGGGCCGGCTCACACTGGCCGCCGGATGCGCCAGCGGGTGCAAACAGTTCATCGGCGAGATGGCCCGCTACGCGAGCCAGCGTGTGCAGTTCGGACATCCGCTCGCGGATTTCGAGATCACGCAGCGCAAGCTCGCCGAGGCTGCCGCCGATGCCTATGCCACCGACGCCATGGTAGGCGCCCTCTCCGCACAGGCCGACCGGCGCGAGACCGACTGGTCGGTCGAAGCTGCCTGTGCGAAGGTGTTCGCCAGCGAGGCATTGTGGCGGATCGCCGACGACATGGTGCAGATCGCCGGGGGCCGAGGCTTCGTCCAGCCATATCCGTTCGAGCGCCATCTCCGCAACTCGCGTATCAACCGGATCTTCGAAGGGGCGAACGAGGTGCTGCGCCTCTTCATCGCGCTGAATGGCATCCAGGGCCCCGCCGCGCGCCTCAAGGAAGTGAGTGCAGCACTCCGGCGGCCGCTGAGCAACTTCGGTGTGGTGAGCGGATACATGACGTCACGCGTCACCTCACTCCTCGGCGCCACCCCGCACATCGAGTACGGACTGCATGCCAGCCTCGCGGAGCACAAGCGCTACTTCGAGTCGCACGTCGCCCAGCTCGCAGTGGAAGCGGACCGGGCCATCACCAAGCACCGGCGCGCGATCACCGACCGGCAGCTGGTGCTCGAACGATTGGCCAACATGGCGATCGAACTGTATGCGACGGCGGCGGTGATTGCGCGCACGCAGCGGCTGATCGAGGTCCAGGGAGTCGAAGGCAGCGAGCGAGAACGTGCGCTGTGCGATCTCTTCTGCGTCATGGCGGGCCGGCGCTTTCGCATCCAGCGCCAGGCGCTCGCCGGACGCGAGGACCCGGTGGATGAGACGCGCCGCACGATCGCCGCCGCGGTCCGCGCCGCCGCGGGCTACTACGTAGACGATCCCGTGCTGCAGGACGTCGGGCAGTAGGAGCCCGGAGCCGCTACTCGAAATCCAGCGCGAGATCCAACGCCGGCGGCGAATGGGTGAGGGATCCGGCCGAGATCCAGTCCACACCCGTCTCCGCGATCTGGCGGACATTCTCGAGGCGCACGCGCCCTGACGCTTCGACGATCGCCCGTTTGTTCACGAGACGCACACACTCCGCGAGCTGCGCGGTCGTCATGTTGTCGAGCAGGACGATGTCGGCGTGATGCGCGACCGCCGCCTCCACCTGTTCGATGGTGTCGCACTCGATCTCGATGCGCGCCTGCGGCGGTGCCACCGTCCGGGCCCGCGTGATGGCCCGGCCGACGTCGCCGTCCACGGCCGCCAGGTGATTGTCCTTGATCAGGACCGCGCTCGCCAGATCCATCCGGTGATTCTGTCCCCCACCGCACCGGACCGCGTACTTCTCCAACGCGCGCCAGCCCGGCAGTGTCTTCCGGGTGTCGAGGATCTTCGCGTGGGTGCCGCGCACGGCGGCCACGAACTGCGCGGTCAGCGTAGCGATCCCGGAGAGATGCTGCATGAAATTCAGCGCCACGCGCTCGCCCGAGAGCATGCCGCGCGCATGACCGCGAATGAACAGCACCGGGGACCCTGCTTCCACGGCCTCGCCGTCCGCCTCGATGGTCCGTGTGATGGCCTTGGGATCCATCTGCTGGAACGCCTCGAGCGCCAGCAGCACGCCGCAGATGGTGCCTGCCCGGCGCGCCACGATCGCTCCCCGCGCGCGCCGCGCGCTCACCACGGTCGCGATCGTCGTGATGTCGTTGAACGCGCCATCCTCCTCGAGCGCCATCCGGACAAGGGCCGTGACATCGGCCGGCGCCAACGGAAAGCGCACCACGCCACCGGGCCGGTCGAGCGCAGGGATCGACATCGGACTCGGCCGGTGCCACGGCGGCATCGCGTAACCGAATCCGGACGGTACCGAGCGCCCATTGTGCCCGCCGCCCGGTAGCTCGCCGTCGGGTCTGGCCGGCGGGTCATGCGGACCGGGTTCGTGGGGATCACGAGGTTCGGGCGGCTCGGATCCCGCGCCGGCCGGCTCGTCGGGAACAGGCTCAATCATCGCGCCTCCGCTGAACGGGTCACTCGCCAGGATCGGCGGCTGTACCGGCCGGCGAGAGCCCCTGGTGCGGGCGCCGCGCCGGCGTCCCTCCGATCGCGACCATGCGTTCGATCGCCAGACGAGCCCGGGCCGCCACCTCTGGCGGCACCGTGATCTGGTACTGCAACCGCTCGAGCGCGGTCACCACCTTCGGCAAGGTCGTCACTTTCATGTATGCGCATACGGCCCGCTCGTTGGCCGGGTAGAACGTCTTCGCGGGATTCTCTCGCCGGAGACGATGAAGGATGCCTACTTCCGTGGCCACGATGAACGCGTCTGCCGGTGATGCCGCCGGACGCCGGATCATGCCTTCAGTTGAGAGAATCTGCACCCCCGTGGCGTCGATCGCACCCGCCGAGACCGCCTCAACCATGCCGGTGGCGCATCCGCACTCGGGATGAATCAGCAGCTCGGCGCCCGGATGCGCCGCCCGCTGGCGCGCGAGATCCTCTCCATCGATCCCCGCGTGGACGTGACACTCCCCCATCCAGACGTGCATGTTGGTGCGGCCCGTGATCCGCCGGACGTGTGCCCCCAGGAACACATCAGGGAGGAACAGCACCTCCTGATCCGCCGGCACCGCGTTCACGACATCGACGGCGTTCCCGGACGTGCAGCAGTAGTCACTCTCCGCCTTGACGGCCGCGGACGTGTTCACGTACGACACCACCGCGGCGCCCGGGTGCTCGGCCTTCCACGCTCGCAGTTGATCGGCGTCGATCGTCGCCGCCAGAGAACAGCCGGCCGCCAGGTCCGGCAGCAGCACGCGCTTCTGTGGCGAGAGGATCGCCGCCGTCTCGGCCATGAAATGCACGCCGCAGAACACGATCACACCGGCCGGGGTACTCGCCGCTTCGCGCGAGAGCCCCAGCGAATCCCCCACGAAATCGGCCACATCCTGCACTTCCGGCCGCTCGTAGTTGTGCGCGAGAATCACGGCGTTGCGCTCGCGCGCCAGCGATTTGATCCGCTCCTGGAGGGCGGTCACGCTCATCCGTGCATCACCATTCACCATTCAATGTGGCGGCGCTGCCACTTGCGCTTGGCTTTCGGGAAGTCGGCGCGATGATGGCCCCCGCGAGATTCTTTCCGCAGCAACGCGGCCTCCGCAATCAGCAACGAGGTATCGACCATGTTTGTCTCCTCGGTCGCCCCGTTGGGCAGGCGGTGGGCAATGTCATCGAGCTGTTCGACGCACTCCCGCAACCCGGCGGCGGTCCGCACGATGCCGGCGTCCTCCCACATGACGCTCCGGATCGCATCCGCGGCGACCTGTGCCGCTCCCCGATCCACGAGGGCCGGCACGCGCCACGCCTGAGCTGGTGGCAGCTCAGCCGGCAGCGGGGCTGCCGAGACGATGTCGCGCGCTACTCGCTCCGCAAAGACCAGGCCCTCCAACAGGGAGTTCGAGGCCAGACGGTTGGCACCATGCACGCCCGTGCGCGACACCTCGCCGCACGCGTAGAGCCGCGGGAGACTCGACCGTCCTGCCAGATCCGTCACGACGCCGCCCATCATGTAGTGAGCCGCCGGCGTCACTGGAATGAGATCGCGACGTGGATCGATCCCGCGCGCCCGGCACAGCGCGAAGATACCCGGGAACCGGTCCTCGAATGCGTCCCCGAGCCGATGGGCATCGAGATACACCTGGCCGCCCGACTCCTGCTCGCGAAAGATCTCCCGCGCGACGATGTCCCGAGGCGCCAACTCGGCCAGTTTATGCCGCTCCGGCATGAACCGTTCGCCCGCCGAGTTGAGCAGAATCGCCCCTTCCCCGCGGACGGCCTCGGAGATGAGCGCCAGCGGATTCTCCGGCGTCGCGAGCGCTGTCGGATGGAACTGCACGAACTCCATGTCGGCGAGCCGGACGCCGGCGCGGAGTGCAATCGCGAATCCGTCGCCGGTGGCGACCTGCGGGTTCGTGGTGTAGCGATACACCTGGCCACAGCCACCCGTCGCGAGGACGGTGGCGTCGGCCACGATCTCCACCGCTTGCCCGGATGCGCTGGCCCGTACGCCGACACACTCGCCGTTCTCGACGATCAGGTCGAGCACACGGGTGGTCTCCATCACCTCGACGCCCGGGCTTTCCGTGACGCGCCGGATCAGCGTCCGCGCGACTTCGGCTCCCGTCTGGTCGCCGTGCGCGTGCACGATTCGTTTGCGGGAGTGCGCCGCTTCCCGGCCAAGATTGTATTTGCCGTTCGGCGCGAGGTCGAAATCCGCGCCTGCCGCAGAGAGCTGCCGCACCCGTGCGGGTCCCTCCTCGACCAGGACTTTGACTGCGGCGGCATCGCAGAGCGCCGCGCCCGCAGCCAGGGTGTCCCGGCGATGCAGCTCGGGCGAATCCCCGGCGCCAAGGGCCGCGGCGATACCACCCTGGGCGTACGCAGTGGCCGAGTCGAACAATGACCGCTTCGTCAGGACAATCACGGGCCCGTGCTCGCTGGCCCGCCACGCCGTGTGTAGTCCCGCTACCCCACTCCCCACTACGAGGAATCGCGTGCGAATACGATCTGGCATCAGTTGGGGGCGACGGGCATTGGTATCCTGGTCACACCAAATATAAGCGGCGCCAGGACGTAGCTCGCGCGGCGGGCCTTTCCCGGCTGCGCCGCCACCTGTTACCAGGCCGCGCGGCAACCAATCTCAACCCGTGCGTGTCCGTTAGATTCAACGTCACCGGGCGCGGCATCGCCTCCCCGGTCAATCGCCGCGCTCAGCACGGGTATGCCCTGATCAACCGCCCCAAGATCGACTCGAAGCTCGTCGTCCTCCTCATCACGGCGTGCGTGGACATGATGGGGACGCTGATGGTGGTCCCCTTGCTGCCGTTCTACGCGACGCGGTTGGGAGCGAACGGGTTCACCTACACGATGTTGGTGTCGGCGTTCTCCCTCGCCACGCTGTTGTCCGCCCCACTGTGGGGCCGGTTCTCCGATCGATACGGGCGGCGTCCCGCCCTGCTCATTGCTCTGGGCGCGTCCGCGGTGTCGTACGTCATATTCGCGTACGCAGGCTCCCTGACCATGCTCTTCGTTTCGCGCATCGTCCAGGGCGCAGGCGGTGGCACGGTCGGTGTCGTCCAAGCCTACGTCGCCGACACGACGGAGCCAAATAACCGGGCCCGCGCGCTCGGTTGGGTCTCCGCGGCGACGAACCTTGGCGTCGCCATCGGCCCCTTGCTCGGCTCCGGCGCGCTCGTCCTCGGGATGCGACACCTCTGGGTCAACGGTCACGATCTCTCATTGGGGCACGCCGCACCGGGCGTGCTCGCGGCCTTGATCTGCGTTGCGAACATGGTGTTCGCGTGGGCCTATCTGCGGGAGTCACACGTCATCGTCCGCGCCGTGCGCGGCCGCATCGAGCCGCGCGGCCGGTCGCCGGCGGTGATCTGGGCCGTGATCCGGCACTCGGATGCGCCGCCGTCGCGACTGATCTGGATCTACGCCGTCGGCATCGGTGCGTTCATGTCGGCAATGTCGATCTTGGCGCTGTTCCTGGCGAAGCGGTTTGGCGTCACCGCCAGCTCGATCGGATGGGTCTTCACCTATCTCGGCGTGATGAGCATGGTCACCCGGGCCTTCATCCTCGGGCCCGCGATCGACAGGTTCGGCGAACCCCGGTTGTCCAGAATCGGGATCGTCCTGCTCGCCGTCGGACTCATCCTGGTTCCGCTAGCTCCGACCCTTCCGATACTCGCCGCTGTCGTTGTCCTCCTCCCGCTCGGAACGGCATTCACCTTTCCATGCGTGACGGCGATGCTGTCCCGCGTGATCTCGCCCGATGAGCGCGGCCTGTACATGGGGACGCAACAGACCTTCGGCGGCATCACGCGCGTGATTTTCCCTCTCGGCGCGGGCCTGCTGTACGACCACGTCAACCCGGGTGCGCCCTTCTGGGCCGGCGCCGTACTGGTCGCCGCGACGCTGTTCCTGGGCACGAATCTCGAGGCGTACATGAAGTCCGACACCACCCCCGCCACCATCCCGACCGCCTCTGGCCCGATCCCCGTCACCGCCGAAGTCGCATCGGTGACCCCGGCGGGTACGTCGGTGAGGAACAGCGGATAGCAAGCAAGCAGCGGGTGACTGGCCGACAGACGAACCACTATCCTCTTACAGCTACCCGTGCTTCCGCCACGGCCGCCTCTCGCGCCTCGGGACTCAGATACTTGCCGCCGACCGCCGCGGTGCCTTCCCACTGGCGCACGTAGTTCGTGATGAGCCGCATGCCACGCTGATACGTGAAGTAGGCATACGCCCACTGCACCAGGACGCTCACCCGATTGCGGAATCCGACGAGATACAGGATGTGGATGAACAGCCACAACATCCAAGCCAGGTAACCCGTCACCCGCACGAACCCGAAGTCCGCGATCGCCCGGTGGCGCCCTATCGTCGCCAGGTCGCCCTTGTTGAAATAGACGAAAGGCCGCGTCGGCTTGCCTGCCAGCCGCGCGAGCACGTTGTTGGCCGCGGCACGCCCCTCCTGAATCGCACCCTGCGCCACCCCCGGCACGAGAGTGCCGTTGTCGCGTGGGACCGTCGCGAGGTCCCCTACCACGAAGACTTCGGGATGTCCGGGAATCGAGAGATCCGGGGTCACCCTCACCCGGCCGACCTCATCGAGCGGTACACCCAGTGTCCGCGCCAACTTCGACGCGGCATTGCCCGCCGCCCAGAACACCGTGCGGGCGTCGATGCGCTCGCCGCCGACTCGCACGCCGTCTGGCTCGACATCGGTCACCCGCGCGTTCGTCCGCACCTCCACACCCAGCTTCTCCAGGTCACGCTTCGCATGAGCGGAGAGCGATTCCGGAAACGCCGGGAGGATCCGCGGGCCACCCTCGAGCAGTACGACCCGGGTATCCCGCGTGTCGATGCGCCGGTAGTCGCGGCGCATCGGCTTCGCCACTTCGGGTAGCATCCCCGCCAGTTCGACGCCCGTCGGACCGCCGCCAACCACGACGAAGGTCTGGTACGCGCGGCGCTCCACCCGATCGTCGGTGCGCTCGGCCTCTTCGAACGCGAGCAGAAACCGGTTGCGCACGTCGAGCGCATCTTCGATGCTCTTGAGCCCCGGCGCCAGCGCCTCCCACTCCGGGTGTCCGAAGTAGGAATGCCGCGCGCCGGTCGCGACGATGACGGCATCGTACGGCAACTCGGTCCGGCCGTGATCGACGACGACGACCCGGCGGTTGACGTCCACCGCGGTGGCTTCGCCGAGCAGGACTTCCACGTTCCGCTGGCGGCGCAGAGCCCAGCGGATCGGGACCGTGATGTCGGTCGGGGAGACCGTCGCCGTCGCCACCTGATAGAGCAGCGGTTGGAACAGATGGTGGTTCGTGCGATCGACCAGCGTCACATCGACCGGCGCACCCTTGAACCGCCGCGCCGCGGTGAATCCCCCGAAGCCGCCGCCAATGATCACTACCTGAGGCCGAGCCATGCTGTCTCCCCTGCGTGCGCGCGCGAACAGCGCCGCGGTACCCGCCGGTACACAGGGAAAGCTAACTCCTCAGGGCCATCACCCCACGCCGCCCATCTTCCGCCGCGCGAGCCAGCAGCGTGATGAGCAGGACGATACCGATGAGCACGACGCTGTACGCGGCCGCGGTACCGAACGCGAACGCACGTACCTGCGCCAGGATCTCGACCGAGATCGGGCGGTTGGCATGTGTGTACAGAACTTCGCTTGCGACGAACTCCCCGACCGCCGTGATCACCGGCGCCGGACATGATGGCGCTAGCTCCGGTGCCGGATGTGGGAGTCCCAGTACGTCATCCAGCCATCGAGACTATCCGCCAGCATCGCGCGGTTCATCGGCATCGGTTTCAACTGCCGGCGCGCCGCCCGGATCCATTCCGGCAACGAGTCGTCGTCGATGTCGGTGCGCGCAGGGATCCGCAAATGGTCGCGCGCCGCGGCCAGCAGCAGCGGCTGGCTGGTCACGAACTCGTAGAATGCGCGCGCGGAGTCCGGATGATGCGTCCCCTTGATGATGGCGATGCCATCCACCAGCAGCGGTGTTCCGCTCTCCGGAAAGACATAGCTGACCGGGATGTGGTCGCGCTGCCGCAGCATGGCGAGGTCGGGCATGTCAAATAGGGTGATCAGCCCTTCACGCCGCGCGAGCCTCTGGTACAGGATGGTGGGGTTGAGCGTGTATTCCTTGGTGTTGGCGTCAAGCCGGCGAAGCCAGTTCCATCCCGCCGCCGTCGACCCCGTGGCCGCCACCGAACGCTCGAGGATCGCGCCGAAGATAGCCCGCATGCCGCCCGACGCCACCGGATCGCGAATGATCAGCTTCCCCTTCCACCGCGGATCGAGCACATCGTCCCAGTCCCGCGGCGCCTCGGCTGCGGTGACGGCGTCGCTGTTGTAACCGATCACCTCGGGCGTCAGGTACGTCCCGTACCAGAAGCCAGCCGAGTCGTGCGCCTCCGCTGGCACCGCGTCCGCCCAGGTCGGCGTGTACGCCTCGAGCAGTCCTTCATGCACCGCGCGTTCGAACAGCTCCGCAGGAGAACCGAACCAGACGTCGGCCCGCGGATTGTCACGCTCCGCCCTCACCCGGTCCAGCACCTCGGTCGACCCCATGTCATCCCACTGCAGGTCGATCCCCGGGTGTACCCGCATGAACCGGCTCGCAAAGTCCTGCAGCAGATCCTTGCCGTGCGGCGAGTAGACGAGAACCACCGTCCGGTTGGTGTGCGAACACCCTGCGGCTACCAGCAGTGCGAGCGTACACGCCCAGCCGCGCCCGCCCGTCACATGGCGTCGCAACACCGGCGTCCCGCCTCGAGCAGATTGACGAACAGCCGCGCCGCACCCGGCAGACCAGCGGGAAGCTGCCGGAAGAACGAGAGCGTCGTGTACACGTAGGTCCCTTTACCGACTGGTGCTACCAGGATCGCCCCGTCGTTGCTGGGCTCATCCGGGTCGTTCATCGCCAGAAGCGAATGGTAGTGCGAATCGAAGGTGTGCGGCATGTAGAGTGACCGCTCCTGCACCCATCCGGCGAAGTCGGAGTTGGTCACCTTGTTGGGCGTCGAGAGTAACGGCGATGCCGGATCGAGCACCCGCACCGGCGCATTCTCGTCCGTCACGCGGTCGGCCGGCCGGCTGAGCGTGATCGGGTACGGCAGCAACGCTGGCCCCGACATCTCGTACTGGCCGTATTGCACGACGAGCGTGCCGCCGCCCCGCGCGAAATCGAGGAGCCGGCCGTTGTTGGTCACGAGATCGGCGCTCGCCTCATAGGCGCGCGGACCGACGACGACCGTCGTGAATCTGGACAGATCGGTGGTCGGGAGTGATGCCGGATCCAGCACGGTGACATGCAATCCCAGCTGCTCGAGCATCGGCTCGACGTTGTCCCCGACACCCTGGATGTACGCGACCGTCATCCCCGGAGGAATCTTGATGTCGGCGACGCTCAGGGTGAGGACGGCCGGCCGGTACAGCTTCTGCGGCCGGATGTGATCGTACTCGATCGGGATGTACCCGTCGGTGAACGTCGCACCGTTACTCTGGGCGATCGCGCGGAGTGAGGCCTCACCCGGCGGCAGCGCACCTGTCACCCGGAAGTTCACGCGTCGTGTCCCGTGCGCCGGAACCGTCACCTGGCGGCTGCCACTGTCCGCGGCGAGCCCCGCCGGCAACTCGAGCGACACCGTGACGTCGCGCGCCGAATCGGCGCCCGATCGAAGGAGGACCTGCATCGTCCGGTCGATCGGCGATCCCGCCGCCGCGTATTCGACGGTCCGGTCGAGCGTGAGCGAGATCGCCGGCACGAACGCCAATGGCCGGTCCACTTCGCCGCGCCGCGGATCGCCGATCCGCTCGATGACCGGCGTCCAGATTCGCAGCCCGATCGATGTGGCAGTTCCCGCCGACGTCGTAGCAGTGATGAGTGTGGACGCGCCGTCCAGCCGTTCGTCTTCGGGCGTCCTCGAAACCGGCACGGCGAACAGATCACCCGTACGCGGTTTGACCAGCCACCAGGGCTGCGTCAGGGCAGCGGAGTGCACGACCACCGTGTCGCGCCACGTACTGTCCCGCACGACCGGCGCCCGCGCCGCGCCAGCCGGCACGATGGCATTCGCGGTCGGAGTCACCCAGTCCACAGCCCCCGGACGCAGCGGCGCCGCAGTGTGATTGGCGACCATAGTGACGACGCGCGCACCCGCGGGCCCAACCGGCGCGACGTCGAACGCCGATGTGGCGTACACGTCGAGACCAGACGCCAGGGTCATCGCGCGCTCGGCGCGCCGCAGTGCATCCCGCGCGGTCGTCTCCATGTCCGCTTGGCCGGCCGTCCGTGTCCCCCGTTCGGTGGCGGCCGGCAGGAGCCCGGCATCGGCTCCATCAGGAACGGCACCGCCGTTGGTGAGGATCACGAATTCGTTGCGCCAGAGTTGCGCCAACGGTCCCAGCACCTCGCGGGGTGCGGACGCGCTGAACCGGCTGCCGATGCGCCCGATCAGAACCTGGACCGAGTCGATGGCCGTCCGCACCGGCGCGCCGGCCGACGGCACAAACCGCTTCCACGTCGTGTCGATCCCGTCGAACATCGACTGCTCGTGCCCCGGCGCGACCGCGCTGTTGGCGCGCGTCGCCTCACGGAAGAGATAGGCCGTCGCCGGTCCGGACGATCCGATGTTGCCGAATCCCTGCGACTTGTGCTGGCTCCGGCTCGCGGCCGCGATGTCGGAGTACGTCACGCCCAGCAGCGGATCGTAGGCCCCGACGTTGATCGCCAGCGAGTTCTCACCCGCGCCGAAATAGGAGCGGTCCCGGTAGAACTTGAACGCCGTCCACGGCGCTCCATATCGCTGCACGGGGAACCGCACCGTGTCGCCCGACGCATCATAGGCCTCGCGCGCGAGCAGGCCGGACACCTGATGCTGCCCATGCCCGTCGCGCGGCGTACCGGAAAAGACCGCGACGATCACGTGAGGGCGGAACGCCCGCACGACCGTCACGACGTCGCCCAGCAGCGAGTCGTGCGGCCAGTGCGAGTAGGACTCTGCGGCCGTCTTCGAGAATCCGAAGTCGTAGGCCCGTGTGAAAAACTGGTGCGCACCGTCGATCCGCCGCGCCGCCAACAGTTCCTCGGTGCGAATCACGCCCAGGGCATCGCCCAGCTCGTTCCCGATCAGGTTCTGCCCGCCGTCACCGCGCGTCAGCGAGAGGTACGCGGCGTCGGCATGCCGCCCGCGGGCCAGCCAGGTGAGCAGCCGCGTGTCCTCGTCGTCGGGATGCGCCCCGATCATGAGCACCCGCATCGTATTGCCCAGTCCCGCGACGAGCTCCGCCACCGCGGCACCGCCCCGCCCGTACGCCGGCGCGAGCGGCACCGGCGGCGGGGCCTGTCCCGTCGTCTGCGCTCGCGCCTGCCATGGACCCAACGCGATCCCAGCGGCGATTCCGGAGAGGAGCGCCGTCCGTGCCCAACCCGGGCGCGCCACTATGAGCCTTTGCTTCCGGTGGACGACGCTGCCGCCGCTTGTGTGCCGGACTGGTCCCCTCTCGCCTCTCGTCCGCCATCCGTTGCGGCCGCGCGCGGTGCCGCCGGCCGGCCGAGTACGTCGGCGACGAGCCGCGACTGTTCGCGCTGGTGCGACGCCTGATAGCCCTCAGCGGGGCTCGCCCGCTCGGGCCGGCCGATGTAGGTCACAGGGATCGCGTTGCCAGCCGCTGCGCGCAATCGCGGCGCCACGAACGTCCACGCGCCCATGTTCTTGGGCTCCTCCTGAGCCCACACGACTTCGTCGGCTGCCGGGTAGAGATCGAGCGCCCACGCCACGCCATCGTGCGGCCACGGGTACAACTGCTCGGTCCGCACCAGTGCGACGTGCGAGGGCACATCGCCCGCGCTGAGATCGTAGTAGATCTTGCCGGTGCAGAACACGACACGCGTCACCTGCTCCCGCGCCGCCGCATCGGCTGCCGCGGGGTCGGCGAGCACCGCCTGGAAATGACCGGTGGCGAGATCTGCGAGTCGCGATGCGGCGCGGTCCAGCCGCAGCAGGCTCTTGGGCGACATCAACACCAGCGGGCGCCGCGACGGTGTCTTCACGTGCCGGCGCAGGATGTGGAAGTACTGCGCCGCCGTCGTCGGGTACGCCACCACCATGTTCTCTTCGGCGCACATCTGCAGGAACCGCTCGAGCCGCGCGCTCGAGTGCTCAGGCCCACCACCTTCGTATCCGTGCGGCAGGAGCAGGACCACATCCGAGTCCTGGCCCCACTTCGTTCGGTCGGCGGTCAGGAACTGATCGATGATCGGCTGCGCGACGTTTACGAAGTCGCCGTATTGCGCTTCCCACAGCACCAGCGCCTCGGGCACCGCCGCGCTGAATCCGTATTCGAACCCCAACACCGCCGTCTCGGAGAGCGGGCTGTTGTAGATCTCGAACGGAGCGCCGCCTTCGAGATGCTGCAAGGGTACGTACCGCGCACCTGTGTTCGCGTCATGCAGCACGGCATGCCGGTGCGAGAACGTACCCCGCTCAGCATCCTGTCCCGACAGCCGCACGGGCGTGCCCTCGGTGAGGACGGAGGCGAACGCCAGCGTCTCGGCGAGTCCCCAGTCGATCGACCCCTTGGGCCCGAGGGCCTCGCGCCGGCGAGCCAACGTCCGTGCGAGACGGCTGTGAATCGTCAACCCCGCCGGCCACGTGAGCAGCCGCTCGTTGAGCGCGATCAGACGTTCCGCCGGAACGGCGGTCTCCATCGGGCGGAGGGGCAGCTTCACGGGGGGATGGGGCGGATCGTACGCGGGCGCCTTCACCGCTCCCGTGGTCGCCGCTTCGTGGACGGCAGTCAGCCGGTCCATGATCTCGCGCTCCGCGCTCGAGACGGCGGCCGCGGTCACGACGGCTTCGCGCACCAACCGCTCGCCCCACAGCACGCGCGCCGTCGGATGCGCCTTGATCGCCTGCGTCATCAGCGGCTGCGTGAAGCCCGGCTCATCGCCTTCGTTGTGTCCGTGGCGCCGGTAGCCCACGAGATCGATCAGGAAGTCTTTATGGAAGCGCGTGCGGTACGCCACGCCGATCCGGACCGCGATGATGCACGCTTCGGCGTTATCGGCGTTGACGTGGATGATGGGCACGTCGAACCCTTTGGCGATGTCGCTCGCATAGAGCGTCGACCGCCCCTCGGACGGGTCCGTCGTGAACCCGATCTGGTTGTTGACGATGATGTGGAGCGTCCCGCCCACAGTGTATCCGGCCAGCCGCGACAGGTTGAACGTCTCCGACACCACGCCCTCGCCCGGGAACGCCGCATCGCCGTGCACACAGACCGGAATCACGCGCTCGTGACGGAGCGAGGTCCCATCGCGCTGGAGCGCCCGGGCCATACCCTCGAGCACCGGGTTCACCATCTCCAGGTGGCTGGGATTGGGCACGAGAATGATGCCCATCGTCTCGCCGCCGGGGAGCGTGCGCGTTCCCTGCGCACCGAGGTGGTATTTGACGTCCCCTGTCCCGCTGTCCTCGTGCTTGCCCTCGAACTCGTCGAAGATCGAAGCGTAGGGCTTGCTCAGAATGTGCGCGAGCACATTGAGCCGCCCCCGGTGCGCCATCGCGATCGCCACGGTGCGCGCGCCCGCGGCCGCTCCCTCGGTGATCGTCGCGTCGAGCATCGGTACGAGCGCATCCGTACCTTCGATCGAGAAGCGCTTGGCGTTCGGGTAGGCGCGTCCGATGAAGCGCTCCAGCCCGTCGACCTCGGTCAGCCGGACGAGGAGCGCCTGCTTCTCCTCGGGGGTGAGCGGCCGGGTCAGGGCTTCGGCGGTCAGGAGCTGGCGGAACCACTTCCGCTCCTCCTCGGCCGCGAGATGCGTCACCTCGATGCCGAGCGTCGTCGAATAGCGGAACCGGAGGCGGCGGATGACGTCGGCTGCGGTCGCCATGTGCGGGAACCCGAGTGCGCTGCCCGGTACCAGGTCGAGGTCTCCCTCGCTGATGCCGTGGAACTCCGGCGTCAGCTCCGGCGCGCCGAGCGGCGGGGTGCCGAGCGGATCGAGTTGCACGGCGAAGTGGCCGTAGGAGCGGGTCGCCTGCATGAGCGCCGCGGCACCCGCCGCCTTCTTGAGCAACACCGGGTCGGCGGGTCCACCGCCAGCAACCGGAGCGGCGCCGTCCGCAAACCGCTGCGCCACGTCGAAGAACTGCCGCCACGAGTCGTCGACCGACGCCGGATCGCGGCGATATGCCTCGAAGAGCTGCGCGATGTACGCGTCGTTCAGCGTGGTCGTAATAGGGCCCGAATTCATGAACGCGAAATCTAAGGGATGGCGGTAGGTGCGGCGGCGTAGGCCCTCACGACACTCCCCGCACCAGTTCCACCGGGAGACCGCCGTTGGTCGTGCGCACCTCGGTGGCGAACGGCAACCCGGTGTGGCAGGTGAGCATGCGGTTCCCGGATACCAGCGCCACGGTCCATCCGGGGCACTTCGCGCGCGCGACGTGTCCGAGCTGCGCGTACAGATTCCGGAGCCGGTCGCGTTCCCCAACGCGGACTCCGTACGGCGGATTCGTCACGAGCCACCCTGGTCCAGGGGGCGGCTCGATGGCCGAAATCGGGCACGTCACGAAACGGATGTCATCCTGCACGCCGGCCCGCGTCGCGTTCCCGAGCGCAGCCGCAGTCGCACCCGGATCACGGTCCGACCCGTAGATCGGCACCGGCGGGGCGGCGCGTTCGTGGCCGCGGGCATCCGCCACGAGCGTACGCCAGGCCGGCGCGTCGAACTCCGGCCACCGCATGAATGCGAACTGGCGCGAAAGTCCCGGCGCGCGGCGGCGAGCGAGCAGCGCGCCCTCGATCACGATGGTACCGGAGCCGCACAGCGGATCGATGAGAGGGCCCTGGCATTCCCACCCGCTCGCCATGAGCACCGCAGCCGCAAGCGTCTCACGGAGTGGGGCCTTCGCCGTCTCCTGCCGGTATCCGCGCCGATGGAGCAGATCGCCCGAGGAATCCATGCTTACCGTGCAGTGGTCGCGAAAGAACCGCACGAGGATGAGCTGTCCGGAAGATCCGCTGGCCCCGGACGCCGCCACGCCGGCTTCTCCCCCCGCCACCTGGGCATCCGGCGAGATCTGGTCCGGCTCCAGCATCGGCACCCCTCCCACCCGCCGAATCGCCCCCGCGATGCGCTCGGCAACCGCATCGGAATGGTAGAGTCGCGATTTGCGGCAGGTCACACGGATACGCACGCGGTCGCCCGTGGTGATGTAGCGCTCCCACACCACGCGTCGGGCGCGGCGCTCGAGCTCGGCGAACGTTTCCGCCCGGAACGACGCCACACGAATGACGACCCGCGTCGCCGTCCGAAGCCAGAGGTTGGCCGCGTACAACTGGACTGGGGATGCGCTGAAACTCACGCCTTCGGCAGCCGTGGCCTCCGGTGCGATCCCGATCGCGCGCAGCTCCTGCTCGGCGAGCGGCGCGAGACCAGGCGCGGTCACCGCCAAACAGGGCAGGCGGTCAGGCATCGTGCGCACCAGAATGGAGGACGGGCGGGCGGGACCGCGGGCGGCGACTGCATGACCACGCGCGAGCGACCGGCATCGGGGCCGGAATATACGTAGGCTGCCCCGGCTGATCGCGCCGCGCCAGTAGCGGCATCCACCTACTTGCCTCCACTTTCTTCCCCTGCACCTGCTCCGGCGAATCCTGACGTCTGGTGGATCGATGCGCCCAACCCGCGTGCTCGACTGGGAGTTCTACCACAACACGGTCGGCGACTGGCTCGTCGCACTGGCCATTCTCGCGTGCGTGTTCGTGTTGCTGTCGATCGTCCGGAAGGTTGCGCACCGGCGGCTCCTGAAAAAGGGGACCCCGACGGTCCCCGGTGCTCGGAGCACCGAATCGCTGATCGCGACGGTCGTCCGCGGTACCCGGTACTTCTTTCTTTTCGCGATCGGACTGAGTTTCGCGTCACTCAGCCTGACGCTTCCCCCGCGATGGGAACAGACCGTCCACGGCATCGCGATCGTCGCGTTTCTCCTGCAGATCGCGATCTGGGGCGACGGCATCATCGGGGTGCTGCTGCACTACTACATCGCGGGCCGCTCGACGCCGAGCAGCGACGATGGTGGGGATGGCGGCGCCGCGGCAAGCCGCACGACGGTCGCCGCCCTGGGCGTCGTGGCCCGCATCGTCCTGTGGTTGCTGATCGCGCTCATCGCGCTGGACAGCCTCGGGGTCCACATCACTACCCTGATCGCCGGCCTCGGCGTCACCGGTATCGCGCTTGCCCTCGCAGTCCAGAACATCCTCGGCGATCTGTTCGCGGCCTTGTCCATCGTTCTCGACAAGCCGTTCGTCGTTGGCGATCCGATCGCGGTCGATGGACTCGGGGGCACCGTCGAACGGATCGGCCTTAAGACGACCCGCGTGCGCTCCAACTCCGGAGAGCAGATCATTTTCTCCAACGGAGATCTGCTCAAGAGCCGCATCAAGAACTACCGCCGCCTGCGCGAGCGCACGATCACGTTGACGATCACGCTCGACCAATCCGCTCCCGCCAAGGCAATCGCGAACGTGCCGCGGCTGATCCGCGAGATCGTCCAGGCGCAGCAGGGAGTGCGGATCTCCCGATCGCACGTCACGATTCCGACCAGCCAGGGCATCGCGGTCGAGACGGTATACGTGGTGGAGTCGCCAGATTACACCGCGTACATGGACGCACAGCAGGCTATCACGGTCGGGATTCTGAGTCGTCTTCATGAGAGCGGTGCCTCTCTCGCGGCGGCGGGCGGCGTCACCATCATACGCGACCAATCAAGCCGGCCGGTGGACACTGGTGCACCGGCCAAACCCTCCGGGGCCCGAGAGAGTTGATGCCGAACGAGACCGGCCGCTGATGGCGCTCTCCGTCATCACCCGCATCCTCAGGTTCAACGAAGGCCGCGAGCCCGAGCGCCTCGCGCTCAAATACGCGGCAATGCGCCGCAACCCGTTTGGGTTCTTCCGCGGCACCGCGCATCTCTTCTACCGGGACTGGCCCACGGCGTCCCCACTCGACAAGTCTCCGCTCACGTGGGCTTGCGGGGACCTGCATCTCGAGAACTTCGGCAGCTACAAGGGGCAGAACGGCCTGGCGTATTTCGACATCAACGACTTCGACGAAGCGGCGCTCGCTCCGGCTGGACGCGACCTGGCGCGATTCGCGACCAGCACGCTGCTCGCCATCACCAACCTGGGCTTGTCGGCCGCCGAAGCTCGTATGTTCGGGCACCAGGCACACCTGTCGTACACCCACGCGCTTCGCGTTGGCAAACCCATGTGGGTCGAGCGTTCAACGGCCCGCGGCCTGGTCAAACAGCTATTGCGCCGGGTCAAGCGCCGGACGCAGAGCGATCTGCTCGCCGAGCGGACGACAGTCGTCGGTGGCCGGCGCCGGCTGCATATCGATGGCCGCCGGGCCCTCGCCATGTCCCGCGAGTCCAGGCACGAAGTCGTGCGGGCGCTGGCTCATGCCCACGTCTCACGCGAGGCACCAGGCTTCTACCGGGTGATCGACGTCGCGCGGCGGATCGCGGGCACCGGAAGCCTCGGGCTCCAGCGCGCCGTCATCCTTGTCAACGGATATGGTGGCCGCGACGGCAATGTGCTCCTCGACCTCAAAGAGGCTGCACCCTCCGCGCTCTCGCCCACGGTCAGGATCCGCCAGCCGCGGTGGACGTCGGAAGCCAGCCGCGTGGTCACCATTCAGCGGCGTGTCCAGGCCGTCTCCCCCGCCCTGCTCCAACCGCTGCGCCTCGGCCGCCGCTCGTACATTCTCCGCGAGCTGCAGCCGTCTGAAGACCGGCTCGCGCTGGCCCGGGTCCGCAACGAGCGGGATCGGCTCGCTGTCGCCCACTGCGTCATGGCCGAAGTCGTCGCGTGGGGCCAGCTCCGCAGCAGCGGCCATGACGGATCGGCGACCGCTGATGAATGGATCGAGTTCGGGCATCAGCGCTCCTGGACCCATGCGCTATTCGATTTCACGCAGTGGTACGCGGATATCGTCCGCGGCTACTGGAAGGAGTTCAGCGAAGCGTACGACGACGGCGCGTTTGAGGCGCAGCTCCATGCGACCTCCCGGCCGGCTCGGCGCACAGACACCTAGTTTCGTCCGGCGGGGTCTCCCCGCCGAGATCGAAGGGCGATCGCCTCGATGTCGGCCACCGCGGTCTCCACGCCACGCTCAGCCCGCAGCGCCACACCCAGACTGGCGGCGCGGGCCTGCATCGCCCCGTCTGTCGTGGCGGTTCGGATGGCATCCGCCAGCCGGCTCGCGGTCAGCCGGCGGCGCGAGATCGGACGAGGTCCGACCCCCAGCGCGTGCACCCGGCCCCCCCAGAACGGCTGATCGAAACCCAGCGGCACCACGATCGACGGCACACCGGCACGCAGCGCCGCACCGGTCGTTCCGGCACCCCCGTGATGGACGATGGCCCGCATCCGTGGTAGCAGCCATTCGTGCGGGACATCGCGGACCGCGATGACGCTGGACGGGAGCTCGCCTTCACCCAGCGCGCCCCATCCGCCGAGGAACACACCCCGCTGTCCCGTCGCGGCCAGCGCGTCGATCACGATGGACGTGAGCCGGCCAGCGCGGACCGGAGTCATGCTCCCAAATCCGGCGTACACCGGCGCCGGCCCCGCTGCCAGAAATGCTGCCAGCTCGGGCGGTGGCCGCCATGCGGGATCGGCCGGCAACACCCAATAGCCCGTCAGCCGGATCGACTCATCCCAGTCAGCCGGCTTCGGCACGACGAGCGGGCTGAATGCGTACAGGGTCGGGAGCAATGCCGCGCGACGCCGGGGACCCAGCGGTCCGAGACCACCCGCGGCGCTCAGCCCCAGTGTGTCGCGCCGCCATACATTGATCTGGCGGCGAACGGGTTGCCACATGCACTGCTGCGTCAGCACGTGCGTGGCCAGGTTGAATCCGCCACCCAGGCTCACCGAGCTTGGCACGCCTCCCGCTGCGAAATGGCGCGTGCGATGCAGGGGTTGCAGATACGCGGCGATACCCGGGATGCCGAGCCGCTCGGCGACACTCCAGGCGGGAGTCGCCACGGGCGAGTACACGAGCACATCGCTGCCTTGCGCGACGCGCCAGAAATCGGACAGCCACGCGGCCAACACTGGCCGGACCTGGCGAAACAGATGGCGAGCGACGGGCAGTACGTCCCGGTTCCGGCCGCTCGCAAGCCAACGATCCGCCGCGGCGACCATCGCACGAGGATCGCCCGCCAGCGTCGCGTACCCAAGCCCGTGCTCCGTCACGAATTCGCGAAAGGTCTCGTGCGTGGCCACCACGACCTCGTGCCCGGCCGCGCGCAGCCCCAGCCCGAGCGCGACATACGGCTGGACGTCGCCGCGTGAGCCAACCGCGATGATGGTCACACGCATTGGTACCCGCACGATCGGGTGGTCATATTGCGGTATGGCCGATGAGACATCCTCTGCCCCGGTGCCGCCGTCCGTCGTTCGCACGCTCCAGTATTTCCGCGGGCTCTCCCGTGAAGAGAAGATGCAGGCACTCGTGCAGTACTCCAAAAAGCTCGAACCCGTCCCCGAGCGATTCCGGACTCTGGATCGCGCGGACTTCGCGATCCCTGAGTGCCAGACACAGGTCGACCTGTATCCCGACGTGCGACCGGATGGGACGCTCCACTTCTACGCCGAAGTCGATGCGCGGCGGTCACCCACAATCGCCGCATTTCTCGCGATCCTGCTTGCCGCGGTCAACGACCAGCCCCCATCGACCGCACTCGGCATCCCCGGCGATTTTGCTCGCCAGATGATGGACAGCATCGGACTCGGCGCCCGCGAGGCGGGGCTCAATGCGATGCTGGCACGCGTCAAGCGGTATGCGGGGCAGGCAGCCGCAGGCGCCGCTCTCGCTGCACGTCCCGCACAGTCCTAAGCGTCTTCCCCCTCTCAACCCCTCGTATGCCCATCACGATCGTCGTCAAAACGAACGGACCCTACAAGATCCTCGGTGATGATGTCGCACAGGTGCGTATCGTCGACGAGGCCGGACAGCCGCTGGTCTCCGCGAAAGGCTCCGGCAAATCGATTGCGCTGTGCCGGTGCGGTGCATCGGTCACGAAGCCATTCTGCGATGGGACGCACAGCCGGATCGGGTTTCAGGGAGCCGAGGCCGCGCAACAAGCGGCGGACGCCTCACCGGGGACCTGAATCTGGCAGCCGCGCCGTCGCCGGTCCGGATCGCCGTCACCGGAGCGTCGGGGTTCATCGGTTCGGCACTGGTCTCGGCGCTCCGAGCTGCGGGACATCCAGTCGTTCGCCTGACCCGAACGCCGGTAGTGGGGAGCGACACGGCCTTCTGGGATCCCGCCCGGGGCCAGCTCGATCCCGCGACCCTTTCCGGGGTCGGAGCGGTGGTGCATCTGGCTGGCACTCCGGTTGACGAGCGCTGGACACCGGAGCGAAAGCGTGAGATCCGGTCGAGCCGTATCGACAGCACGTCGCTGCTCGCTCGCACCCTCGCCACACTGCGCCCGGCGCCCAGCGTCTTCTTGTCGGCGTCTGCCATCGGTTTCTACGGAGACCGTGGCGACGACCTCGTCGATGAGACGTCGCCTGGCGGCTCTGGATTTCTCGCGCAGGTCTCGCGCGAGTGGGAGGACGCGGCAGCGCCGGCGCGCGATGCCGGCATCCGTACCGTGCACCCGCGGTTTGGCGTCGTGCTCGGACGTCACGGCGGCGCGCTGGCGAAGCTGCTACCGGTATTCGAGGTGGGTGCGGGCGGCAAGATCGGACACGGCAATCAGTGGATGAGCTGGGTCGCCCGCGAGGACGTCGTCCGGGCGCTCTGCTTCCTGCTCACGGCGAAGACCGTGCACGGGCCCGCCAACATCACGGCACCGTATCCCGTTCGGAACGGCGAGTTCGCCAAGGTACTGGGTCACGTGCTCCACCGTCCCGCCCTCGCGACCGTGCCTGCCTTTGCCGTGCGCCTCCTCTACGGCGAGCTGGCCGATGAAGCGCTTCTCGCTGGGCAGCAGGTGTTCCCTCGCGTGCTCGAGGAAGCAGGATTCTCGTTCGACTATCCGCACCTCGAAGCCGCACTTCGCCACGAGCTGGGACGCGACTGACACTGCGTTATCTTCCACTGAATGCCTGTCGTCCCGTTCGCCTCGCTCCCCAGCTCCGCCCGGGTCTGGATCTTCTCCGCCGACCGGCCACTCACCGGCGCGCCGGCCGCACAATTGCTCGCCAACGTGGACGAGTATCTGGTACGCTGGCAAGCACACGGCCATGCGCTTACCTGCGCGCGCGACTGGCGGGATGACCAGTTTCTCGCGGTCGCCGTCGACCAGACCGACGCGTTCGCCTCAGGCTGCTCGATCGATGGATTGTTCCGCGCACTGCAAACGCTACAGAAATCATTGGGGACGACACTGGTCGGCGGGTCGCACGTGCACTACCGCGACCCGTCGGGGACGATCCGGGCGGTGACGCGGGACCAGTTCAGCAAACTCGGTGCGACGGGTGCCGTCGATGATCGCACGGTCGTCTTCGACTCCACCGTCGCCACCGCCGGCGAATGGCGCGAGCGGTTCGAGGCGGAGCTCGGCCGGACCTGGCATAAGACGCTGGTCAGCGGCGACTAGCTGGCGGCAAGTGCTCCATCGATCGCATCCCCGAGCGATCCCACATCGTAGTCGCCGTCGTACTTATTCCCGTTGATGAAGAACGTGGGTGTGCCGCTCACCCCGCTGCGCACACCACTCATGAAATCCTCTCGCACATGCGCCGCGTACGTGTGTGCAGCGAGAGCGTCCGTGATCACCGCGGGATCGATCCCCACACGGGCGGCGTAACCGGCCAGGTCGCGATCGGTGATCGCATTCCGATGCTCGAAGATGGCGTCGTACATCTCCCAGAACTTGCCCGCGTGCGCTGCCGCCTCGGCGGCTTCGGCCGCATGCTGCGCGTGCGGATGCACTTGCGTCAGCGGGAAGTTTCGGAAGATGAACCGCAGCCGATGGCCGAACCGCCGCTCCAGCGCGGCCACGACTGGATGCGCGGCGGCACAATACGGACATTCATAGTCGCCGTATTCAATCAGTGTCACCGGTGCGTCCGCCGGACCACGCGCGTGATCGCGCGCGCTGGGTGGAGGCGTCAGACGGCTCATCGCGCCTCGGGCCGTTCGGCTCGCGGGACCGGGCGGCGTGGCGCCGCGCCGGCGGCCGGACGCGCCGCAGAACGAGTTTCCTGACCCAGTGCCTCGAGCGCGGCGAGAATGCCGTCCGCCCCCGGGTTGACACCCATGGGTGAGAGATAGCTCCAGCGGATGGTGCCCTTGCCGTCCAGCACGAACAGGGCACGCCCGCTCATGCCCACAGACGGCGTGTAGGCGCCGTACATCTTCGCGACCGCGCCCTTCGGCTCGAAGTCGGCGAGGAGCGGGAAGTGCAGGTTGCGCGCTTTGGAATACGCGGCGTGGCACCAGACGCCATCCACCGATATGCCGATCAGTGCCGCGTTGTATCGCTGGAACTCCGGGAGGACCTCGTTGTACAGCGCCAGTTGGTCCCCGCAGGTGGGACTCCAGTCCGCCGGATAGAACGCGAGGATCACCGGGCGTCCCCGGAACTCACTCAACGAGACACTCTGGTCAGGCGTGCTCCGGAGTGTGAAATCCGGCGCCTTGGTTCCCGCACGGAGCAAGTGCGGGGTGACGTCCTTAGGCTTGGACGCGCGTTGCGAGGGAGACGTCTTGGTCTTGGCGGCGCGACGGGCCGATTTCTTCGCAGCCATCGGGGTTCTCCTTCCGGAAGTACGTGACAGGACCGGGTTGGGCCAGCAGGTCAATCCTCTGACGCGCCTGCTGGTGTCCGCTTGCGCAGAATCGCATCCAGGCTGTAAGGACCGCCGCCGGCAAAGGCCACGTAAAAGAATACAAAGCAGAAGAGGACGACCACCTCTCCGCGATTGAGGATCGGGAAAATCGAGCGGGGGTTATGCACCTTGAAGTACGCCACCATCATCTCGCCAGACGCAACGAACGCAGCGACCTGCGTGAACAGTCCCAGGCAGATCAACGCGCCGCCAAAGGTCTCGATGCAACCCGCGAGTCCAAACAGCGACATGAGGTGCACAGTGCCGTGTGCGGCGCCCGCACCTGCTGGGTCGCTCGGAAATCCGAACAGCTTCTGCGTACCGTGAATGAAGAAGAGCATTCCGGCGACGAAGCGCAGCAGAGAAAGCGCTGCAGCCTGATGCTGCGAATCAGCAGGTCGAAGGAGGGAAAACGATGACATGGATCGCCGCAACTCCCGGTGTAAGTCGGTGGAAAAGCCGCAAACGCCCCACCCGCCGCATTGGCCCCGGCCACCCAGAGTCTCCACGGCGCGACCCACTAATATCGCACCCCAGGAACTGAATGTTGCCGCCGGCGGCCCCAGGACCGGCCCATACCGCTGGCCACAACTGCAAGGATGCCTCCACGCCTCCCGGGCACGCCGGGCACCCCTCGCCCGTAGGTGTAGATTACCCGCGTGATCGAGGTCAGCGGGCTCACCAAGCTGTACGGCGACATCGTCGCGGTCGACGACCTGTCGTTCCGCGTCGCACCGGGTGAGGTCATGGGATTGGTCGGCCCCAATGGGGCCGGCAAGACCACGACGCTGCGCTGCCTGTCGGGCATCATCATCCCGACCCGCGGCGCGATCCGCATTGCGGGCGCCGATCTGGCCACGGCACCACGCGAGGCCAAGTCGGCCTTGGCTTTCATTCCCGACGAGCCCCAGCTGTTCGAGTATCTCACGGTCGACGAGCACCTGCAGTTCATCGCGCGCCTCTATCAGGTCGCCGACGCGACGGCGCGGGCCGGCCCGCTCCTCGCGGAACTCGAGCTCCTCGACAAACGCAACGCCCTGCCCGCCGAGCTGTCGCGGGGCATGCGCCAGAAACTGGCGATCGCCTGCGGGCTGCTGCACTCGCCCTCCGCGCTCATCCTCGATGAACCGCTCACCGGACTGGATCCCGCCGGCATCCGGAAGATGAAGGCGACGATCGCCCAACGCGCCCGCGACGGGGCGTCCGTCGTCCTGAGCTCGCACCTGCTCCACCTGGTGGAAGAACTCTGCACGCACATCCTCGTGCTCGTGCGCGGGCATCGGGTCGCCTACGGCTCGATGACGTCCATCATGGCCGAACGGCCGGAGCTCGTGGGCCGCAGCCTCGAGGACGTATTCCTGGCGCTCACCGGAGACGCGCCGGCCTCGTGACAGGTTGGGAGACGCGCCGGACCGGGCCATCCGCCGCGTTGTCGTTTCTCGCCTCGAGGACCGTCCGCAACCGGTTGCGCGCGCAAGCACGGCGTCTGCGGTCGCCGCGTTATCTGCTCGCGGTCGCCGTCGCGATCCTGTATCTGGTGTTTCTCATTTACCGCCCCGGGGGCCAGTCCGGCGGTGTCGGGACGGTGCTGCCACGATCGGTGGGTCCGGACAGCCTCCGCGCGGTGACTGCACTCACCGCCTTCGGGTTCGCACTCCTCGTGGCGAAGTGGTGGCTGGTCGGCAGCTCGAACTCCGCCCTCGCGTTCTCCAACGCCGAGTTGCAGTTCCTGTTTCCGGCTCCGATGTCGCGCCGCCAGTTGGTGCTGTACAAGGTCTGGCGGCTTCAGATCGGACTGCTGGCCAGCGCGTTTTTCATTGCGGTCATCGTGCACGGCGCCGGCGCGGGCCTGCCATCGCCTCTTCGTATGGTCTCCCTCTGGGTCTTTTTTTCCGTGCTGTCGCTACACCAGATGGCGGCCGGGCTGGTGCGGGAAGGCGCGATGCAGCGCGGGCGCGGGCTGCGGCGCAACGCCATACCGATCCTCATCGCCGGCGCAGCGGTGTTGATCCTCATGGTCACCGCCCTGCGCGCGTGGCCCGGCGCGCGCTCGATCGGCGAGGTGCCGTCCGCTCTGCTCCGGGTCGGCACCGCGCTCGGCGCCCCGCTCCCAGCTGTGGTGCTGTGGCCGTTTCGCACGGTCCTCGCCGCGTCCTATGCCGCCACGCCGCGCGCGTGGCTGGCCGCGCTCTGGCCAGCGCTCATCCTGATGGCGCTGCACATCGTCTGGGTGTTGCGCGCGGACGCGGTGTTTGAAGACGCGGCAGTCGAAGCCTCGGCGCGTCGCGCGGTGCGGCTCGCGTCGCGCCATGCGCGAGGCGCCGGGGCGGCATATCCGACGCCCAGCGTCGTCGGAGCGGTCGGTGGCTCCCTCGCGAAGGTCAGCGGCTCGTTCGCCGCAATCAGCGGCACCCGCCCGCGGTTCGTCGCGAACACCCCCGCGCGCACGCGCCGGTTCGTTCTCCCACTTGGCCCGCTCGGCGACCCGTCGGTCGCGGTACTGTGGAAGAACACGCTGGCGCTCGCCCGGGGGACACGCTTCCGCACGATCTTCGTCACGGTCATCGCACTCGGCGTCATCATCAGCATCTTCTGGCAGGCGGGCCTGCTCGGCGACGCCGACATTCACAACGGCACCGCGCTGCTCGCGACGCTCGCCATCACCGCGACCGGCTTCCTCGTGATCATGGGCCCGCTGACGGTCCGCAACGACCTGCGGCAGGATCTGTTGCATCTCGATGTGCTGCGGACGCTCCCACTGACCGGCACGTCTCTGGTGTTCGCGGAGATCGCGTCCTCGGCGCTCGCGCTCACGTTCGGCCAGTGGCTGCTGCTCATCAGTGCGTACGCGCTGCTCGCGTGGAACGGCAGCCCGCCCGGGGGTGTGGCCGATCCGCCATCGCACTACCTGTTCACCGTGACCCGCGACGCCGAATTCCTGATCGGGTTCGTGGTGCTCCCGTTCATCAACTGCGCGAGTCTCTTCGTGCAGAACACCGCGGCCCTGTTGTTCCCCGCGTGGATCCGGCTCGGCGGCACCGGCACCGGCGGCCTCGAAGTGTTCGGCCAGCGGATACTAACCGTCGGTGCCTCGCTCCTGGGCCTCGCTGTGCTGCTCACGCCTCCCACATTCGCGGCGTTCGCCGTGCTCATCCCGATGACGGGCCCCGATGGTCCACCGCCTGCGGGCGCCGTCGTCGCCGGCCTCATCGCGGCCGTCGTGGTGGCCGTCGTCGAGCTGTCAGCCGGCATTCACTGGCTCGGCCGGTGGTTCGAGACGACCGACCCGTCCGCGATCTTGCCGCAGCCGTAGGGCGCGCTTACCCCGATAACCCGCTCACGGCGAGGAGCATCGCACGCGTGTCATGACGGCCGTCTTCACGACCGGCGGTACGCCGCCGGCACCCGCGACGCCCGAGTCGCTTGATACTGGTGCACCGGACGCCGGCTCGTAGGTCACGAGCGATACGACGGCCGAGTCGGCGCCCGCAGGGAGCCACCAGCCATCTCGCGGGGCGTCGCCGCCCGGCGCCGTGACGACAAATCCGCGAGCGGGAGAGGTCCGCACGGCGGAGTCCAGGCGAACCGCCGCGACGTGCGCTGGCGCGCCTGCGCCCGAGTCGCCCCCGGGGATGATCACGACTTTCCCAGCGCACTCGCGATAGGCGCCGGAGGCGATCCGCCGGGCGTCGAGCATGCCCGCGACATCTGCCCGCGCACTCGAATCGTATGCCCGCATGCGCATCGTACCGCCCTGCGCGGCGCCCTGCGGAGCGATCTGCATTGATTTCGCGGCGAGGGCAGCCCTGCTCGCGGTGAATGGAGCATTGCCGGACGAGTCCTGCTGACTGGCCGGTGGCCTGCCCGCAGATCCAGTAACGACGTTCGCGTTCAGGCCGGACGGTGGGGGCGCAGCGTGAGCTGGCGAAGATTGCCGAGACTCCTGCATCGCGTCTGCCCGAACGGCGGCGCCTGCCGCTTCTTTTTTTTCTCGCGATGTTTCTGGTGCCGGCGCGGGCGCCGCTGCCCGTGGCGGGGCGGCCGTGCGGGATCGCGCCGCGGGTGCGAGGGCTGGCGGCACCGGCATCATCTCCGGCGCTGGCGCAGGCGACGCGGCCGGATGAGGCGCCGCAGTGGGTTGGGACGCGGCGGTTTCTCGTCGAAGCTGGCTGAAGTGGCCTCCCGCATCACTCAACACCGCCGCCGCGCCGAGCGCGACGACGACCACTGCCGCCGCCGCGCGCACCTGCCACATGCGAGCGCGACCGCGAGCGCGGCACGACTCGCGACGGGACACCATCCAGTCCGGTGAGGATGCGCGAGGATGCGGCCACAAACCCGCGGGCTTCCGCGACCAGTGCCGCACAGGCCGCGCACGCGGTGATATGCGATTCGATACGGGCGGCATCGGCGGCGGGGAGCTGGCCATCGAGCCATGCATGCACGACCCCCTCATCGACGTGCTCGCCGTTCATCCGGCCGTCCTCAGGATCTGGCATATGTCCCTCGCCGCGCCTCTCGCGCATCGGCGGCCCGTTGCATCGCATCGTATGTCTCTGCCAGCCGCCGTCGCGCCCGCGCCAGCGTTGTACCGATCGATCCCACCGACAATCCGAGCGCCTCCGCGATCTCGGGATAGTCCAATCCCTCCTCCCGCATCAACAACGCCAGCCGGTCCCGCTCCGCCAGCGATTCCACGGCTCGCCGCGCCAGAGCCGCCTCCTGCGCGCGCTCTACCGTCGTGACCGGCTGTTCCGCTGCAGCGTCCCGCTCCTCCTCCGCCAACAGTGCGAGGTGCCGCCGCCGGCGCGCCTGCGTGCGTGCCTCGTCACGCACGAGATTGGTGGCCACCGCGAATAACCACGCGCGTTCGTTCACGATCGTCTCCTGGCGCAGGGCCCGGAGAAATGTCTCCTGTGCCACTTCTTCGGCCCAATCACGGTCGCCGAGCCGCCGCGTCAGATATCGCACGAGCGGAGCGTGGTACGCGTGGAACAGCCGGTCGGCGTCCGCCATGGGGCGACTCTACCACGCCGCGCGCACGGCCGCCACATCCGCATCGGCGAGCGTGGCCGCACCGGACGGCGTCACCTCGACCGCGACCGACCGTCCCACGACCATCACCCGGCCGCCGATCGCGAACGCGTCGCGGAGATCGGGTATCGTCCCCGCGAGCGCGAAATACGCATCCGAGAACGCCTGCACGCGCACCACCCGAAGGCCCGCTCCGTCCCGATACCGCGTGTCGGTCCACACACTGTCCCGCATCACGAACGTCCGGTCGCCGGCGCGCCGCGTGTCGTTCATCGCACCTGAGCCGCCTGCCTTTCGCGTCCCCGTGCCCGCACCCCCCGCAGGCCCCGCCATTACCGCGGGTACCGTTGCCGCGCTGTCTGCGCTCGCGAGGCTGATCGCCGCACGCTGGGCCGAGGCCTGCTTGGCGTCGAGATACGCCTCCCGCCCACCGGCGACCGCCTGGCCTCCGCCGGTGAGGCCGGACACAGCCCCGGGCTGGAACCTCATCGGTGAGGGCACAGGCTGCACACTCGCCGTCGTCATTGGCTCACGCACGAGATACGATGTCAGCTCCGTCGGGATCCCGTAGCGCTCGCCGAGGCTGGCCAGCTCCGCGTCCAGCTCTGGTGAGGGCCCGGCACGATGCCGCTCCGCCTCGAGATATCCGATCTGCTGCGTGGCCCACAGACGCGCGACGAACGGATTGGCGCGCTCACGCTCGGGGAACGTGACCGCCGCCGACCAGGACACAGGACCGCTGGCCGTGTGTCCGGTGAAGCGAAGCTGGGCGGGCCCGCTTCCCTGGTACCGCGCGAGCAATATGAGATCTTGTCCGGCGAAGAGATCGGCGGGGAGGTCGGGAAGGACTCGCGTCAGGCGGACTCCGTCGGTGGAAAGCGTCACGCCGGTGATGACCGGATTGGTGAGACGGCTCGCCACGAGCGACACGGCACGCTCCACCGACTCGTCGGGGCGTACGAACTGCGCAGTCCCATGCCCTTGCAGGGCGAGTTGCTCGAGGAGCGAGCTGTTCACATCGGCACCAAGCCCAAACGTAAAGAGACGGGTGCGCCCCAGCGTCGCGACGGCCTGTGCCACGAGTGTTGGTGCGCTCCGCTCACCGATTGTGGGCTCACCATCCGTGATGAAGAGCGTGAGGGGGAGTCGTGACTCGTCCGCGCTGTCGGCCCAGGCGTCGCCTGGCCCAGGGAGCGCCGCGCGAAGCGCCGCCTCGATGTTCGTCGAGCCGTCGGCCTCGAGCTGGTCGAGATAGCGCTCAGCCGCCTCGATGTGCTCAGGCGTGGCGGTCTCGTAGTGATCGGAAAACGTGCGCACGTCGGTGGAGAAATCGATGAGCCGGAACCGGTCGTGCGGTGTGAGTGTCGCGAGTACCTGCCGCCCGGCCGCGCGGGCTTGCTCGATCTTGCGCCCGCTCATCGAGCCCGAGACGTCGAGCACGAACGTCAGATCCCGCGGGGTCGGCACCACGTGCACCGCGGGCGGTGCGACGGTGATGAGCGCGAAACCCGGTCCATCTCCCGCCGCATACGGGAGCATCGTCACGGCCGCGACGGAGTTGCGGCTGACCGGCAGGAGGATGGTGATATCGTGGGCGGCGCCGTCGACACGAATCGTCCGGCGATCACCGTCTCGTTCCGTCCGGAGGATGTGTGTCGGTGAGTACGCGGTGCCGAAACCGTCGGCCGCGCGGTAGGTGAGCGTGAAAAAAGTCGGCGGTGGAGGAGCGGTGCCGGCGCTGTCGTTCCGCGGGTTGCTCACATAGGTGGCACTGGGGTTCGGCGGCCCTCCGCCGGCATAGTCCACCCGGATCGCGTCACCTTCCCGCCGCGCGACGGTCTGAAAGCGCACGACCACTTTCTTCACTTCGTTCGGGCCGATCGGGAAGATCCGGGCTCGCAACATTCCCGTCCCCACCCACTCCACGAGCGCCGGATCACGCAGGCGGCGAACGATCTCCTCATAGACGCCGCGGGCCTCGGTCGCATTGAGCGCCTCCCCGGCGACGAGCTGGCCGTCGATCGAAAGCTGCAGATCCTGGAATGCCGCGCCCGCCGGCAGTGGAAACACGTAGTCCGCCTCGGCCAGCCGCGGTCCGAAGTTGGTAAATGTCTCCGTGACTTCGAAGTGAAGCACCCGGTCAGCGAGCGTCGCGACTACCTGGCTGCTCGTACGCACGACGACCGGGGGGGCCATCACCGAGCAAAGCCGTCCCGGGCACGGACAGGCGGCGTTCGGCAGACAGACCCCACCACGCGGAATCACCATCCCTTGCGCCAGAAGCCGCGTGTCGGGAACAGCGCCTAGGGCAACAGCCAGCCAGCATGCGACAGCGGCGGCCGATCGGATCGTGCGGGACAGCATTGTCGTCTCCCCCGGTTATGTCGGCCCTCGCGCGCCGGCCCGTCGTCTGCCGGCGTGGCATGAGTGCCCTGTTTGATGGGGAGACGTCCGGAGAGGCGGTGCCTTGCACAGATCGATCGAACGACACCGCGCGGGCCCATTCCATGGGCACTTGGCGCCCGGATCGGTCACCCTGGCCACTGGGACAGGCGTTGCGCCGAAGCCTAGCGGGCGATTTCGGCGGCGATCCGCCAGGCGCCCCTTGCCGGGCGCGCGCGCGCGGCTATTCTACCGGCATCACCTTCCGTGCCGGCGCTGCCGCGCCGGCTGTGCCTCCTACCAGCTTGGATGCGATGCCCTCTCCCGACACGGACCTCAGGCAAATCAACGAACGGATCGCCGGCCTCCAGCGCGCGGTCTACTATTTGATCTGGAAGCGCACAGGCTTCGGCGAACAGTGCATTCACTGTGGCCACGCCTACCCGACTCACGAGAACACGTGCAAGGCGGCCGAAGTCGAAGCACTGGTCCGCTAGCGTAAGGATTGGTCCGATAGCGTGTAGATGTAGTCGTAGGTGCCGGGGCATGTGCAAACGCACATGTGCATCGCTCAAGTGCAGTAGCGCAAGCGCAGTCGCAGCGGATGGCGTAGTCGATGACGATGTCGCGGGGGGTGCGCGGCGGCGCGCGCTCCCTGCTCGGTTCGTTTCTGTAGGGCTGGCTGAGGACCGCGAGTCGCGCTGCGACTGCTGAGCCCGAGGCCTTGCACTTGCAGGGTGGTTGACCTCCCGGGCGCGGGAGGAGGTAGCGCCGCCCCCCACTTGTTTGGAGGAACCGCGCTCATGCCCGGTCGCAATTTTCTGTTCGTGCCCGGCCCGTCGAACGTCCCGGACCGCATTCTCCGGGCGATGCACCGGCCGATGGAGGACCACCGGTCCTCGAGCTTCCCAGGACTCGTACGACCAATCCTCGAGGACCTGAAGACGGTCTTCGGCACGACGTCCGGGCAAGCCTTTGTGTTTCCCGCCACCGGCACCGGGATGTGGGAGACCGCCCTCGTGAATACGCTGTCGCCTGGCGACCGCGTGCTCGCACCCCGATACGGCCAGTTCAGCCATCTGTTCATCGATTGCGCACAGCGGCTCGGGCTCATCGTGGACGTCCTCCAGACGCCGTGGGGCGAAGGCGCACCGGTGGAGCAGATCGAGGCGGCGCTCAAGGCCGATCGCAATCACGAGATCAAGGGCGTACTCGTCGTGCACAACGAGACATCGACGGGCGTGACGAGCGACATAGCCGGCGTCCGGAAGGCCATCGACGCCGCCCGCCACCCCGCACTCCTCTACGTGGATAGCGTCAGTGGGCTCGCCAGTCTCCCGTTCGCCATGGAGGCCTGGGGCGTAGATGCCGCGATCACCGGCTCGCAAAAAGGCTTCATGCTGCCCGCGGGCCTCGGGATCCTCGCTATGAGCCAGCGTGCCCTCGCGAAGCGCGAGCAGGCCAAATGCGCCCGCGTGTTCTTCGATCTGGGCGACATGATCAAGGCCAACGCCACGGGTTACTTCCCGTACACACCATCGATCCCCCTCCTGTACGGCTTGCGGGAATCACTGGACATGCTGTCAGAGGAAGGACTGGACCACGTGTACGCCCGGCACCACCGGCTCGCCGAAGGATGCCGCAAAGCCGTCGCGGCATGGGGGCTCACAGTCTGTGCCAAGCAGCCGAAATGGAACTCCGACACGGTGACGGCTGTTATGGTGCCGCCAGGCATCAACGGCGCAGACGTCATCGACGTCGCGTTCCGGCGCTATGACCTCGCGCTCGGCGCTGGGCTCAGTGAGATGGCGGGAAAACTGTTCCGCATCGGGCACCTCGGCGACTTGAACGAGCTCATGGTGCTCGGCGCGCTCGCGGGGGCGGAGATGGCGATGCGGGACGCCGGCATTCCGGTGACGCTCGGCACCGGCGTCGCCGCCGCGCAGGATTACTACCGGTCGACCGCCGCTCCTCTGGCCGCACGCGCGGGCGCACCGCCGTCAGAGAGTCGCGCCGCGCAAGGCGGCAAGGGACCCAGGGAGGACAAGCCAGCGGCACGCGCTGCCGCAATCGGCGCATGAGTGATCGCTGAACGCGACCGGAGCGTCTCATGAGCTTCATTCGAATCGAACCCGCCCGCCAACGCCTGCAGCGCAGTGAGCTGGCGGTGCCGGCCTCCCGCCCGGAGCTGTTTGGCAAAGCCCTGCACGGGGATGCCGATTACGTCTTCCTCGACCTCGAGGATTCCGTCGCGCCAGGCGAGAAAGAAGTGGCGCGCGGACACGCGGTCAAGGCGCTGCGCGACTACGACTGGCGCGGGCGTGGCAAGACGGTTTCGCTCCGTATCAACGGCCTCGACACCCACTTCATGTACCGCGATGTCATCGATGTCGTGGAGTTGGCGGGCGACCGGCTCGACACCATTCTGATCCCCAAGGTCGGCACGCCGTCCGACGTGTATGTGGTGGACGCCCTCCTCACGCAGATCGAGGAGGCCCGCGCCCTGCCCCACCGGATCGGCATCGAGGTGCTCATCGAAACCGCGCTTGGCATGGCTAACGTCGAGGCCATCGCGCAATCCAGCCGTCGCCTCGAAGCGATGCATTTCGGCGTCGCCGACTACGCGGCCAGCGTCCGCGCCCGGACGACGAGCATCGGTGGCCTGAATCCCGATTATCCCGGCGACCAGTGGCACTTCGCCATCTCACGGATGGTCGTCGCCTGCCGGGCCTATGGTCTCCGCCCCATCGACGGCCCATTCGGCGACTTCAAGGATCCGGACGCCTATCTCGCCGCCGCCCGCAGAGCCGCGGCACTCGGCGTCGAAGGCAAGTGGGCGATCCACCCGACGCAGATCCCCATGGCCAACGAAGTGTTCACGCCAGGCACCGCGGAGGTCGACCGCGCACGCCGCATCCTCGCGGCGGTGGAGGAGGCAGCCGCCGTCGGGCGCGGGGCCGCGCAGCTCGATGGCAAGATGATCGATGCCGCATCGGCGCGCCTCGCGCAGAACATCGTCAACACGGCCGACTCCATCCACGCGCGCCGCGCGCCGTCGCTCACGCTCGTTCCGGCTGGCAGCTGAGCGGCATGGACATTCACGAGTACCAGGCCAAGGAGTTGCTGTCGAATTTCGGCGTCCCGATCCCGAGGGGCATCGTCGCGTACACCCCCGATCAGGCGGTCTACTGCGCCCGCGAAATTGGCGGCACTCGCTGGGTCATCAAGGCCCAGATCCACTCCGGCGGCCGCGGCCAGGCGGGCGGCGTGCGGATCGCCGGCAGCGAGCACGAGGTCCACGCCGCCGCCGCGGACCTCCTCGGCCGGCGCCTCGTGACCAAGCAAACCGGGCCGCAAGGCAAGCTCGTGCAACGCCTCTACATCGAGGCCGCCGTACCGATCGCTAAAGAGCTGTACGTCGGGTTCGTCCTCGACCGGCGCGCGGAACGCATTTGCGTGGTCGCCACACCTGAAGGCGGGATGGAGATCGAGGAGATCGCCGCGCAGTCCCCCGATACGCTGCTCCGCGTCGTCATCGAGCCCGCCGTCGGGATGCAGGGATTCCAGGCCCGCGAGTTGTGCTTCGGTCTCGGACTCGAGGCACCGCAGATCCCCGACGCCACCCGCGCCGTGATGGGCGCGTACCGTGCCTTCCGCGACCTCGATGCGACGATGGTCGAGATCAATCCGCTGGCGGTGACCGCGGATGGACGCGTGCTCGCGCTCGACGCGAAGATGACGTTCGATGACAACGCGCTCTTCCGCCGGCCAAACGTCCGTGAGCTTCGTGACTATACGGAAGAAGATCCGCGGGAAGCGGATGCATCGAAGTTCGGGCTCAACTACGTCGGACTCGACGGGCAGATCGGCTGCATCGTCAACGGCGCCGGGCTCGCAATGGCCACGATGGACATGATCAAGCTCGCGGGTGCGGAGCCCGCGAACTTCCTCGACGTCGGCGGCGGCGCATCGCCCGAGCGCGTCGCGGCCGCCTTCCGCCTCGTGCTATCCGACCCGCGCGTCAAGGTCGTGCTCGTGAACATCTTCGCCGGCATCAATCGCTGCGACTGGATCGCCCAGGGTGTCGTCCAGGCGGCGCGGGACCAGCACATCAGCGTGCCGATCGTCGCGCGGCTCGCGGGCACGAATGTGGAGGAGGGCCGCCGTATCCTGAGCGAGAGCGGGCTGGCGATCATCCCCGCGGAGTCGCTCGCCGACGCGGCCCGCAAGGCGGTGGCCGCGATGGGCGATCCCGCCGTGAGCGCCGGACCGGCACCGGCGGCGCGATGAGCATCCTCATCGATGAACACACCCGCATCATCCTTCAGGGGTTCACGGGCGACAAAGCCACGTTCCACGCCAAGGAAATGATCGCCTACGGCGCGTCGCTCGTGGGCGGTGTTACCCCGGGCAAAGGCGGCACCACGCATCTCGGACTCCCCGTGTTCAACACGGTCAAAGAGGCCGTACGCGTGACGGGCGCGACAGCGAGCGGGATCTTCGTCCCGGGACCCTTTACCGCCGATGCCATCATGGAGGCGGCCGATGGCGGGATTCGCCTCGCGGTCGCCATCACCGATGGCATCCCCGCGCAGGACATGATGCGCGTCAAACGCTACCTGCGCCGGTATCCGCGTGAGAAACGCACGACGCTGATCGGTCCCAATTGTGCGGGCGTCATCAGTCCCAGAAAATCGATGATCGGGATCATGCCGGGCCACATCTACCGGCGTGGCCGCGTCGGAGTCGTCACACGCTCGGGGACGCTCGGCTACGAAGCCGCCGCGCAGATGGCGGCCCTCGGCATCGGCATCACCACGAGCGTCGGGATCGGCGGCGATCCCATCAATGGCTCGTCGTTTCTCGATATGTTGCAGCTGTTCGAGCAGGATCCCGAGACCGACGCGGTCCTCATGATCGGCGAGATTGGCGGCCCGCAAGAGGCGGAGGCCGCGGTCTGGGTCGAAGCCAATGCGTCGAAGCCCGTCGTCGGCTATGTCGCCGGTCTCTCGGCACCGGCCGGACGACGCATGGGCCACGCGGGCGCGATCATCTCCGCCTTCGGCGATAGCGCCGCGGAAAAGGCCGAGATCATGCGGAACTCCGGTCTCGAGGTCGCAACAAGCCCATCGGAGCTGGGCACCACGATGCAACGTGTCCTGAGACGCATCACGTCAGGGTCCGTAGCGTCAGCAGGCGGCCGGCCGGTTCCGGCACGCCAGGCACCCGAATCCACCCGATGAGCATCTCCACTCCACGACCCGTGGTCGTCGTCACCAGACGGCTCCCCGAAGCGGTCGAGCGCCACGCCGCCGAGTTGTTCGAGGCACGGCTCAACACCACTGACACGCCGCTCACGACGGAGCAGCTCGCCGAAGCGATGCGCACGGCCGATGGACTGCTGCCCACCGTGAGCGATGCGATCAACAGCGCCGTGCTCAGCGTCTCGCCTCGCCGGGCCAAGATCGTGGCCAACTTTGGCGTCGGCTACAACAACATCGACGTCGCGACCGCACGGTCGTTGGGTATCGTCGTCACCAATACACCCGGTGTCCTGACGGATGACACCGCGGACCTCGCGATGACGCTGCTGCTCATGGCAGCTCGCCGCACCGGCGAAGGCGAGCGTCACGTGCGCGCGGGGGATTGGACCGGATGGGGTCCGACTCACATGCTCGGCACCAGCATCTCCGGTAAGACACTCGGAATCCTCGGATTGGGCAGGATCGGACGCGCCGTCGCGCGGCGCGCGACCGAAGGATTCGGCATGCGCGTGATCTACTTCGATCCGCCGGTGCCGATCGGCGAGGCCCGCGCCTACGGCGCATCGCCCAGGGAATCCATCGAGGATGTGCTGCGAGAAAGCGATTTCGTGTCCCTCCACATGCCGGCGAGTCAGGAGAACCGGCACCTGATCAACGCGCAGCGGCTCGCCCTGATGCCGCAGCACGCCATTCTGATCAACACCGCTCGCGGCGATGTCGTCGACGAAGCGGCGCTCGCGGCCGCGCTCAAGTCCGGCGTAATCAGGTCTGCGGGACTCGATGTCTACGAGCGGGAGCCGGCTGTTGACCCCGCGCTGCTCAAGCTGGAAAACGTCGTGTTGCTCCCGCATCTCGGCAGCGCGACAACGGAGACGCGGGTGGCGATGGGAGAACGGGCACTCTCGAACCTCGCGGCATTTTTCGCCAACGCGCCGCCGCGCGATCGAGTGGCCTGACCTCGGTGCCCGCGAGGACCCGTCGAGGCTGCTGAAGCAATGCGCGCGGGGACGGATTATGCACAGAACTTGGTTGCGGACCACCGCAACTCCGGGACGACGGCGCCGAGAGCGCATTTGCTACATCCCGTTGGCGGATTCCACCGGAACACTTGACGTTTCTGTGCCCGGATGAAACAATGCAATGATCTATATACCAAAGAGTTAGCCACTGATGAGAAGTTGCCTCGGGATTTCACGTCGAAACATTTGATTTTCCACATTGTGCCCACGCTCGGTTACCAGGAGCCACCAATAGCGATCTCTACTATATGAGTTTACTTCCTTCCACTGGAGCACGCGTCATGTCTGCCCGATCGGTCGCCGCAGGGTTCGCGATCATCATCTCCGGTCTCGCTATTGGTGCACCTGCGACGGCCGCTCAGACCATACCGGTCGCCCAGAAAGGCGCGGCGGCCCGGCAGCCTACGATCGTGCATGCAGTGGCAATGGACGCGGGCTCGCACCAGGAAATGTTTTCGATGCGTGCCGATCTCCGCCGGCTGGTCGTGGCACAGGAAACTTTTTGGCGTGCGCGAAAGACGTACGCCTCCGACATATCGGGCCTCTCGTCATACCAGGAGACCCCAGGGGTTTCGATTCAGATTATCCGCGCCCGCACCGATGGATGGGCAGCACGTGCGACGTACGGTGATGCCGCATCCGGACTTTGGAGTTGCGTGGTGTGGGTGGGCGACATCCCGTCGAGCGAGCGCCCCCTGACCGACGCGGAGCGCAAGTCGTACCCAGAGGCCGAGGCGTCGTGTGACGGCGATGGCTTTACGACCAAGGGCGAATGGGCGGCCGCAGGACGGAGCTACATGACGTACGCGCTGAACCGGCTGGCCCGCAGCGAATCGCGATTCTTCGCGTTCCACAGCCGCTTCACCAATGACCCTTCGACGCTCGATCCCTTCATCTGGGACCCCGATGTCGCGGTGACCATTACAGCCGCCACGCGTACGGGCTGGGCAGCGCGCGCCACATTCGCGGCGAGCCCCAGCAAGAGCTGCGTCGTGTGGCACGGCACCCTGGACCCGTCCGATATGCCCTCAACGATCGGCCGCGTCGTACCGACCGTGGATACCCGCGTCTCCTGCGACGGCGACCAATAGCCGGTCACTGGATCGCTCGCTAACGGCTGAGAACTACACACGGGGCCGGCTTCGAGATTACCGAAGCCGGCCCCGTGTGTTTTTGATGCGATCACGGGTCGCGGGGCTCCTGTGTATCTTCCCAACATGGAACCCGCGACCGCTCAACGCCCCGCGCCGCCGGCGATTCCCGCGCCCGGCGATCTCGATCTCCTCTGCATCAACGCCATCCGGATCCTCGCGATGGACGCGGTGCAAAAAGCGGATTCCGGTCACCCCGGTACGCCGATGGCGCTGGCGCCGATCGCGTATCTGCTCTATACCCGCCACCTGAGGCACGACCCCGCTGATCCGGCATGGCCGGGACGCGACCGATTCGTGCTCTCGTGCGGCCATGCCAGCATGCTGCTGTATAGCTCGCTCTATCTGAGCGGCTACGACCTGACTCTCGACGACATCAAGAACTTCCGTCAGTGGGGCAGCCGCACTCCGGGCCATCCGGAATACGGACATACCCCGGGCGTCGAGACGACCACTGGACCGCTCGGCCAGGGCATCGGCAACGCGGTCGGTATGGCGCTCGCCGAAACACACCTCGCCGCGATCTTCAACCGTCCGGGCCACGAGATCATCGATCATCGCACGTACTTCATCTGCAGCGATGGCGATCTGATGGAAGGGGTGTCGCACGAGGCCGCGTCGTTCGCGGGACATTTCAAGTTCGGGAAGCTGATCGGCTTCTACGACGACAACCACATCACGATCGATGGCTCGACCGACCTGACGTTCACCGACGACACGCAGCGCCGCTTCGAGGCCTACGGCTGGCACGTCTTGCGCGTCCCCGATGTCAACGATCTCGTCGCGCTCGATGCGGCGATCTGTGCCGCGCAGGCCGAGACCGAGCGCCCGTCGCTCATCATCTGCCGCACGCACATCGGGTACGGCAGTCCGAACAAGGTGGATTCAGCCAAGGCGCACGGCGAGGCGCTTGGCGTCGCCGAGGTCGCGCTGTCCCGCAAGGAGCTGCGCTGGCCGTGGACCGAGGCGTTCTACGTCCCGCCCGAGGCGATCGCGCACTGGCGGCGCGCGCGCGATACCGGCCGCGATGCGCACGTATCGTGGGCCATGCGCTCCGCGGCATACCAGCAGGCCCACCCGCAACCAGCCGCGGAGCTCGACCGGCGCCTGCGCGGCGTGCTGCCGCCGGATTGGGACGCGGACATCCCGGTCTTCACACCGGAAAACGGAAATGTCGCGAGCCGCGCCGCGTCGGGCATTGTGCTCAATGCCATTGCCGCACGCGTCCCGGAGCTGATCGGCGGGTCGGCCGACCTCACGCCGTCCAACGACACATCGCTGACCGGCGTTCGCAACTACGATCCGAGCGATCGCGCGGGACGCTACCTACACTTCGGCATCCGCGAGCACGGGATGGGGGCGATCCTGAACGGCATGTCCGTCCACGGCGGATTGATCCCCTTCGGCGGGACGTTCCTGATCTTCTCCGACTACATGCGCCCGCCGATTCGCCTCGCGGCACTCATGCGGCGCCGGTCGATCTATGTGTATACGCACGACTCGGTCGGACTGGGTGAGGACGGCCCGACGCACCAGCCCATTGAACAGCTCTCCGGACTCCGCTGCGTCCCGTACAACACGGTCATCCGGCCAGCCGATGCCAATGAGGCCGCCGAAGCGTGGCGGCTCGCGATGACGCACCCCGATGGCCCGGTGGCACTCGTGCTGAGCCGCCAGAAGCTGCCGTTCATCGACCGTACCAAGTACGGGAGCGCCAGCGGCGTGGCCCGCGGGGCGTACGTCCTCGCCGATACGCCAGGCGGCGCCCCGCAGGTGATCCTCCTCTCGAGCGGCTCCGAGGTGTCGATCATCATGGATGCGCAAACGCAGTTGGCCACGGCCGGCATCCGCGCCCGCACGGTGAGCTGTCCGAGCCTCGAGATATTCGCGCGCCAGTCCGAGGAATACCGCACGAGCGTGCTCACTCCGGGGATCCCACGCGTCGCGATCGAAGCCGCGCACCCGATGTCGTGGTACCAGTGGGTCGGTACCGACGGGACCGTGATCGGCCTGGAGCATTTCGGCGCCTCGTCGCCGTACCAGCGGATCTACCAGGAGTTCGGCCTGACCGCCGCTCACGTCATCGACGCGGTACGCGCGCTCCTGGCCAAGCGCTAGCGCGCTTTATTCGTCTCGCTGGCCGCCGGTTCGCTAGCCGCCGGCTCGCTAGCCGCCAGCTCCATACCCGCGGGCTCGCCATCCGCCGGCTCGCGGAGCTCGACGAGCACTTCATGTTCCTGGCCATCGTCGGCCAGCTGGACGATGCCACCCGTCACGGCGGCGCCGTCTACAGTCACTGAGCCGACGCCGCGCGAGACGTGCGCCGGATTGCGGATCCTGATCCGGTACGTGGCCAGTCCGAAGCGATACACGATCTCCGCCTCGTCCCACGCGCGAGGAATGCACGGATCGATGCGCAGGCTGGTCCCGGTCTTGGTGAAGCCGAGGATCGCCTCGAGCCCGACCCGATACATCCAGCTCGCGGACCCCGTATACCAGGTCCAGCCGCCGCGCCCTACGTGGCCGGTCGCGGTGTAGACGTCCGCCACCACCACGAACGGCTCGACTTTGTACCGCGCCACATCCGCCGGCGTCCGCGTGTGGGTCAGAGGGTTGATCATCTGATAGAGCTCGGTCGCACGGTCGCCATCGCCCTGCAGCGCGGTCGCCCACACAGCCCAGAGGGCCCCATGCGTGTACTGCGCGCCGTTCTCCCGCACGCCGGGTAGATACCCTTTGATGTAGCCCGGATCGTGCGTCGTATGGTCGAATGGCGGTGTCAGCAGCGCGATCAGCCGTGCATCGCTTCGTACCAGATATCGATTCAGCGACGCCATCGCACGTGCTGCATGGCCAGCCGGTGCCGCACCCGAGATCACACCCCAGCTCTGCGCGATCGAGTCGATCGTGCACTCGTCGCTGCTCGCGCTGCCGAGTGGCGTCCCGTCGTCGAAATAGGCGCGACGGTACCACTCGCCGTCCCACGCATGCTGCTCGATCGCCTGTGCATAGGCATCAGCCTTGCTGCGGAACTCGGCCGCGGTCGTTCCATCGCCCCGCGCATCGCACCGCGCGGCGAATGCACGCAGGCCGGTGATGAGGAACCACGCCAGCCACACGCTCTCGCCGCGGCCCTCCACTCCGACACGGTTGAACCCGTCGTTCCAGTCGCCACACCCGATGAGCGGCAGCCCGTGACTGCCGGTCGTCGTGGCCCGGCGCAATGCCCGCACGCAATGCTCGTAGACCGTGCCCTCTTCCTGCGAGACGTCGGGCCGGTCGTACAACTCCTGCTCGTGCTCGTCGAGCAGCCGCGAGGTGAGAAACGGCGCCCGCTCGTCGAGAACGCCCGTGTCGCCCGTGACGGTGACGTAGTGATCCACGATGTAGGGCAGCCACGCGAGATCGTCGGAGAACCGTGTGCGCACGCCGCGTCCCGACTGCGGATGCCACCAGTGCTGGACGTCACCTTCCTTGAACTGGCGCCCGGCCGACCGCACGAGATGCGCGCGCGAGACGGCGGGTGCCGCGTACAGGAACGCCGCCGAATCCTGGAGCTGGTCGCGGAATCCGTAGGCGCCGCTGGACTGATAGAGTGCCGTTCGCCCCCACATCCGGCACGAGAGCGCCTGATACAGCAGCCACCCGTTGAGCATCGCGTCGAACTCGGGCTCCGGCGTGCGTACCGTGACGGTCGACAACCGCCGCCGCCACGCGGCCCGCGATGCATCCAGCGCCCGCCGTGCCGCCCCGGCGTCCTTGTACGCCCGCACGAGCCGCCGCGCCTCGGCCTGATCCTCGGCGCCCCCCAGCAGTGTGGCCACGGTGCGTGTCTCCCCCGGCCGGAGCAGCAACTCGAACTGCACGGCGGCACACGGGTCCAGTCCGGCACCCGTCGCTTCGGCGAGCAATGCCCGGCGTAGCGCGGCGGGATCTGCGTAGTCGCCGTTGCGGCCGAGAAACTCGCCGCGATCAGCGGTATACCCGGTGACGGGTTCGCTCACCGACATGAACGCGACAGTCGGCGCGTACTGCGGATCGAATCCGTTACGGGCGAACACGGCGTCCGCATCCCGGTCGAACGACGTCACCACGTTGTCCTGCGTCAGCTCTCGCGTCACGCCCAGCACCCACTCAGCGTACGCGGTGATCGTGAGACGGCGCGGGTGGTTCGTCTCGTTGGTCATCGTCAAGAGCCCGATCTTGACCGGATCGTCGCCCGCCATCCCCAGCATCAGCGATGTCGCGATACCGGAGTGCGTATGCTGGAATTCCGTGCTGCCGGCCGCGTGCCGTACGGTGTATGGCGTACCGTGCCGGATCGGCTGCGGCGTTGGCGTCCACACTTCGCCGGTCTCGTCATCGCGCAGATACACGATCTCGGTGGCCTGGTCGGTCACGGGATCGTTGCGCCAGGGCGTGAGCCGGTAGAAGAAACTATTGTCCACCCACGAGTATCCACCGCCTCCGTCGCTCACCACGAAGCCGGCGCGTTCGTTGGCGATGACGTTGCTCCATGGCGCGGGTGTCGTGACGCCCTCTCGCAGCACGATCTCGTATGCTCCATCGGCGGCGAGCGCGCCAATCCCGTTGGCTGGTGGCGGCGCCATCGGCCCCCGGGACGCGGCCGATGCCGTCCTGCCCCCGAGCGCTCCATCAGCCGCCGAGCGCGCCGCCGCGGCGGCGAGGGTGCTCGGCGTGACGATCGCGCTGGCCGTGCTCGTGCGCGGAACGAAAGGCGCCGGATAGGGAGGAGGCGCGTCCGGGACCTCGAGGATTTCGGACAGACGCAAGTCGCTGTCGCACCGCAGCTCCACTCGTGCGACCGCTCGCAACGTCGCGAGATCATCGGGCGGCGTGATGTCCTGGCGGCGGATGAACACACCACCCGGCTTGTCGAGTACCATCCCTTCGGTCGACGCCATGACCGTCGTCTGCAAGGCGTCCTGCAGCTCCTGCAGGTAGGTCGGCGGGTAGGTGTTCAGCAGCACGAGATCGATCACGAGCCCCTTGAGCCGCCAGTAGTGGTGAGCGGCCAGCAGCTCGCGGACCGTCGGCAATCCGGCGGGAGAATCCACGAACGCGAGCAGAATCGGATTGTCCCCCGAGATGCCGTGTGCCCACAGTGCGTCCTGGCCGCGCCTGGCCTGCAGCATGTCTTTCTGCGGCGCACGAACCGCGGGTGTCGGCGAGAGTAGATACCCGGCGACTTCCTGGTAGAGGGCGGCGTCAGCAGGCGTGATGCCCAACTCGCGCATCTCCACTTGGGCCTGCATCCAGGAGAGATCGAGTGCCCGCTGCGCGCTGTATGGATCGTGATAGCGGTCCGCGAGTTCGACCGCGCGCTCACGGTCGGGCGCCACCAGCGTCGTGAACGCAACCTTCGCCGATTGCGACGGCTCGATCCGCACCCGCGCCCGGAGGGCAAACACCGGATCGAGGACCGCGCCCGTCGTGCCGGGCAGCGGTCCATCCGCCGCATCGTCGAGCATCGCGGGATGCCGCACACCGCGCGCCCGTCCGAGGAATCGCGCGCGATCGGTCTCGCACGTCACCGGCCCAATCAGTTGCCAGGCGTCGGCGCCCCCGCCGCCGCCCACCGCCGCGACGTGCACGCCCCAGACCGTCCGCTCCTGCGCCGATCTCGGACGGCGCGTCGCGAGTACCGCTGCACTACCCGGCAGCCATTCGGTCTGTACGAACAGATTCGCGAAGGCCGGATGCTGCCGGTCGGCGTCGTGTGACGCGAGCACAATCTCGCCGTAGCTCGTCACTTCCACCTCGCGCGCCGTCGGCCCACGATTGGTCACCGTCACGCGCCGCACTTCGGCCGAATCGTCCGGCACCACGGTCACTTCGAGCCGGGTCTCGAGGTCGCCGTCACGCCGGTGGAACGTCGCCCGGTCGGTGGAGAACGTGACGCGGTACCAGTCCGCGGCCGCGCACACGGGCTGGTGCGAGGCGGACCACATGCGCGGCCGGCTGGCCGGCGGCGGCGTGTCGGCAACTGAAGGCGGCGTGACGTCCTTGAGATAGCACCACTGGCCCGCGTCATCGAGCGTCGGATCGGCACGCCACCGGGTGACGTCCAGCCGGTCGTACTGGCTGTAGCCGCCGCCACCGTTGGTGATCATCACGGTGTAGGGCGGATGCCCGAGCAGCGCCAGACGAGGTTGCGGTGTATCCGCGGTGTCGAGCGAACGCGCGGCGGGTTTCTCCAGCGCCGCCGCACCGCGCCGCGGCCGATCCTCGAGCTCGCCGGTCTGCGCATCCTGCAACACGAACCTCCGCGGAATCTGTTCGAACAGCACCAACTCGGCCGACCGCACGAGCGCGTCGGTGTGAAACCGCCGGGGCCAGAGGTCGCGCGTCATCGCGTTCGTGAGTGCGACCAGCCCCATGCCGATGTGATGCGCCATGTACGCGCCGACCAGCGCCCGCCGTGATCCGAGTGCTGGACGCGTGTAGTCCACCGCATCACGGAATCCGTACGGCCCGAGCGCGCCCTCCGATTCCAGCGCTGCGAGATTGCGCATCGCCTGGTGCGGCTCGACCAGCAGCGCCAGCAGCGTCGCGTACGGCGCGACCACGAGATCGCGCGACAACCCGCGCTTGAGCGCGAGATCCGGCACACCGAACGCCCGGTATTGATAGACCTGCTGGCGGTCGCGGGCGTTGTACGCCGACTCGGACACGCCCCACGGCACGCCGCGCTCGCGGCCATACGCGATCTGCCGCGAGACGGCTCCCCCGTAGGTCTGGTCGAGCAGCGTGAATGGAAACGACTTCATGACGAGCACCGGCATCAGGTACTCGAACATGCTCCCCGACCACGAGATCAGCGCCGTGTTGCCCGCGGTCATCGTGAGTGACCGGCCAAGCTTGAACCAGTGCTCGACCGGCACGTCGTTTTTTGCGATCGCGATAAAGCTTGCCAGCCGCGCCTCGGACGCGAGGAGATCGTAGTACGATGGATCGAGTGCCGAGGCCCCGACCTGATACCCGATCGCGAACAGCATCCGCCGGGGGTCGAAGAGAAACTTGAAGTCCATCTCCGACGCATAGGTCTCGGCACGAACGGCGAGCGCATCCAGCCGCGCCACCTGCTCCGCAGCATAGACCGATGACGACGCGGCATCACGCAGGGTCGGCGCCTTGCCGGCGACGTTGCCAGTGACGGTGCCGGTGACGGTGCCGGTGACGTTGCCGGTGACGCCGGCGCCCGCGCTGTCGGGACTCGGCGCGCCGACCAACGCCAGTTCCGTCAAATGACGCTCGAGCAGTGCCCGGCCCCACGTCAACCAGATCGTCGCCGGCTCCGTGGACGGGCCGCCGCCCTGCCATCCATCGCTGGCATCGACGGGGAAGGCAGGCGACGCCGGCGCGGGCGATACCGGTACAGACGATCCCGGCGTGGCCGGTGCCGGCGCGGGCGATTGGGACACAGGCACCGGCGGCGGCCCGCCTCCGCGCTCCGCGAGCACTCGTTCCGCTGCCCGCAGCCGGTCAACGAGCGTCTGTATCCCGGGCGGAGCAGCAGCGCCGCGCCCGAGCGCGGCCCGGCCCGTGGGCGGCGTCGCGATCGTCCCGCGCGAGGTCCGGCCTCTCGCCGCGGCCGGCCACGACCCGCCAGTGAACGGCGGGCTCGCGCTCGGCCACCCCGCGACCTGCGGCAGTGACGCGAGTACCGCGCGCACACGCTCCGCCGCCTCGAGCACGGCTTGCCATTGCCGCGGACTGTCGACGGCGCCGGACGACGCCAGCCCGCGCAGCTCTTCCGCGGCCATGGTCAGCGCCGTGTAGAGCGCCTCCCAGATCCGCCCGTCGTCGAGTGGCTCGTCCGCGACCGAGAGGCACGCCTGCTTGAGCGCCAGCATGTGGCCCGCGAGGTTGCCGCTGTCGACAGTAGAGATGTACCCCGGTTCGAGGACGCGCAGCTTGCCCAGCTCATACCAGTTATAGAAGTGCCCCCGAAACCGCTCCATCCCCTCCAGCGACCGGAACACCAATTCGAGCCGTTCGATCATCGCGCCGCAGGACAGGAAGCCCAGATCGTACGCGCTCACGATGCCGAGCAGTTGCAGCCCGATGTTCGTCGGCGAGGTCCGCTGCGCCACGATGGGAGCCGGGTCATCCTGGAAATTGTCGGGCGCCAGCCACTGCGTCTCGGCCGTGACGAACCGGTCGAAGTAGCGCCAATGCAGGAGCGCGTAGCGGAGCGCCGTCCACCGCTCCGTCGCCGTGAGCTGCCGCTGGCGCCGAATGGCCGGCTCGCTGAGGCTGATGGCGATGCTGGGGCTGGCGAGCCACAGCGCCACGAAGGGCAGCGTGACCAGCAGGTAGAGCCCCGGGTGTCCCGCGGTCCACGAGGCGTGCCCCTCGGCACCATGCCACTGCTCCCACGCGAGATGCCCGAGCACGCTCACGCCGATCACCGACGCGAGCGCGACGGCGGGCCACATACGGCGCCATACCTCGCGCGGTGATCCGGTGCCCATCACGCGCTCTACCTGCGACGCCGTCTGCCACTCGAGGAGGTTGCGCCGCGTCACGAACAGACGCCACAGCGTGCGCACGATGGCGTCGGCGGACACCGCTGCCTGATGCGGCAGGAACACCACGCTCAGCGTGAATTGCTGCGCGCTGGTCACGGCGTCGCGGCCGATCGATCGATAGTAGGCGCGCCAGGATTTGTCGCCCGGCAGCCGCACCAGCCCGATCATGATGGAGAACGCCCATTGCGACGCCATGCCCGCGAGCACCAGCGCCGTCCAGATGGCGGGCGTTCCAGGGAGAACCAGCCAGCCCGCGACCAGCAACGTCAGTTGCGCGATCTCGACGACGCTCCGCCGCAGGTTGTCGAAGATCTTCCACCGCGAGATCGCGGAGAGCCGGTTAGGCTCGGGGCCGTCGGGACCTGGTACGCGCGCCCCCAACCACCGCAGCAACTGCCAGTCCCCGCGAATCCAGCGGTGCTTCCGCCGCGTGAACGTCAGATATCGCGTGGGATAGTCATCGTACAACTCGATGTCCGTGGCGAGCGCCGCGCGCGAGTAGGCGCCCTCGATCAGATCATGGCTGAGGAGCGTGTTCTCGGGGAACCGGCCGTGCGTGGCCAGCTCGAACGCATCGACATCGTAGATGCCCTTGCCGGTGTAGCTCCCCTCGCCGTAGAGATCCTGATAGACGTCCGACACGGCGGTCGTGTACGGATCGACGCCCGGATGCCCCGAATACATGGCCGCGAACCGCGACCGGCTCGCGCTCGTCAGCGTGATGCCGATCCGCGGCTGCAGGATGCCGTATCCGCGCACCACCCGCCCGCTGGCCGGATCGTATTCCGCGCGGTTGAGCGGGTGGGCCATCGTCCCCACGAGGACCGACGCGGCGGAGCGCGGCAGCACCGTGTCGGAGTCGAGTGTGATGACGTACCGCACGTCGCCCAGCGTGTGCGTGTCACCCGCCACCACCGAGAACGCATCCCGCGCACCGCCTCGCAGATACCGGTTGAACTGCGCCAGTTTGCCGCGTTTGCGCTCCCACCCCATCCACGCGCCCTGCGTCGCATTCCAGAGGCGCGGCCGGTGGAAGAGCAGAAACGTGTCGCCCTCGCCGGCCGCGGTCGGATACCGCTCGTTCAGTGCATGGATGCCCTGGACCGCCGCGTCGAGAATCGCGCCATCCCCTTCCCGCGCCGGGGCCGGCGCGTCCGTGAAATCACTGAGCAGCGCGAAATGCAGCCGCGGATCGCGATTGGCGAGAAACTGGACTTCGAGATGCTCGAGCGCCTCGCGCACGGCGTCGACGCTCCCCAGCAGCGTCGGGACCACGACCGCGGTCCGCGCCGACGCCGGAATGCCGGATTCCTCGAGATCGAGCTTCGCCAGAATGCGCGGCGGCAGGAACAACGTGATCAGCTGGTGGATGATGTTGATCGCGATGTCGTTGGCCGGGATCACCGCGAACGCCAGTATGATCCACTGCGCGCCCAGGCCCATCGGCCCCAGAATCATGAACGCCACGGCGAGCAACAGCAGCGTGACCACGGTGATGCCGCCGAAATACACGGTGTCCGCGTGGGCCAGCGTCCACCGGTGCAGCGCGAGGGTCCACGGCGGCCGGAATCGCGCCGCCGCCTCGAGCAATGCCCGGCCATCGCCGAGGAGGTAGTAGCCGACGTGCGCCGTCCGGGGGTCCGGTTGTCCATCGGATGCCGGCGCGGCCGCCGGCGTAGCCGCGGCGCGCTGCGCGAGATCCAGCGCGCGCTGCGCGACATCCCGCTCTTCGAGTCCGGTCCCCTTGGCGATGTCCTCGACGACGTGCCGGTAGAGATCGCGCGTCCCGAATGTCGTCCGCGCATAGTCGCCGGTCGGATCCTTCCGCAGGATCGCCTCGACGGCGCTCGAGGCTTCGACGAACTCCGACCAGTCGAGTCGTGCGATTGTCCGCAGGCTGGTGATGCTGTTGGCCATCATCACCTGCGTCAGCGCCTGCCGCTGGTTCGACCGCGCGATCGCGTCCTCGGCGCTCAGGCTGTCCTCGGCGATCCACTGCTCCAGCCACACGAGCGGTGTGAAGTTCGTCTGGTACGTCCGCAACTGCTGGAGGAATCGCGCGACGAATGTCGGCGACAGCGCCGGATGGCCGCTCACGAATCCGGCGAGCGCGCTCGCGAGCGGAGCCGGACCTTCGTCGCTCGCGTCGCGCAGCCGCTGCGCCCATCGGTCGGCTGCCTCGACTTCCTCGACCCGCTGCACCGTGCGCAGCGCCATCCGGCGAATGTTCTCCATCAGGCCGAGGCGCAGCATCGTCGGGACCGCCCACAGCTCGCCGGTCGTCAGCGTGGCACCACGCTGGAACTCGCGCACGAAGAGCTGGACGTTGTCCATGTCCACGTGCCCCTCGGAGTGGCCGATCAACCCGATCGCGACTTCATAGACGCGCGGATACCCGGCCAGCGTCCCCGCCGCAAGCTTGGGTAGCTCCTGGTAGTAGCCGCGCGGCATGCTCGCGCGGATCTCGCGGAGATGCTCCTGGACGACGTAGAAATTGTCGAGCAGCCACTCGCCCGACGCGCTCACGTCGCCGCCACGGTCGGCAGCGGCCGCTAGCGATGCGCGCGCAGACTCCAGAATGCGCCGGGTTTGCTCCAGCCGCTCCAGCAGCGGCCGCTGCCCGCGTGCCGGCGACACCGCCCGCGCTCCGCTCGCCACGGTAGGCGGCATGACGCGCTGGCGCCGCGCCAGCGCACGCGCCTGCTCGGCGAGCCCCTCGGCACCCAGCAGCTCACCGCGAATCGGTCCCGCGAACCGCTCAGCGTCTGCGCCACTCCCGACGCGCCAGACGCTCTCACCGGGCCGCGAGAAGAGACGAGAAAACAGACTGCGCGGTTTCTCCGGGGGAAGACCAGTCGCCACGCGGGTAAAGTAGCTGGAAATCCGGGTCAGGCGAGCTTCTGGAAGCGAGCCAACAGCTTGCGGTCCGCTCGTGGATAGTGCGGCGCGATGCGCTCCAGCGCACCCGCGAGGATCGCCGCGACCATGTAGTTGCGCGCATGCCGGTCGTCGGCGGGCACCACATACCACGGCGCCCAGCGGGTGCTGCATTTCGCGAGCATGTCCCGGTACGCGACAGTGTAGTCGTGCCACCGCGCGCGGTCGGCGAGGTCACTCGCCGAGATTTTCCAGTTCTTCTCGGGATCCTTCAGCCGCTCAGCCAGCCGCCGGCGTTGCTCTCGCTTCGACACGTGGAGACAGATCTTCACGATGGTCACGCCGTTCTCGGTGAGCGTCCGCTCGAACTCGTTGATCTGCCGGTAGCGGTCCTGCCAGACGGACCGCCGCACCAGACGATTCACGCGCACGACGAGTACGTCTTCGTAGTGCGATCGGTTGAAGATCCCGACCATCCGGACAGGCGGCATCACCGTGTGCACGCGCCACAGATAGTCGTGCGCGAGCTCGGTCTCGGATGGCGCGCGAAAGCTCGTCACCTCGCATCCCTGCGGGTTGAACGCGCCACAGACCGCCTTGATCGTGGCGTCCTTCCCCGACGCATCGCGCCCCTGCAGGATGATGACCAACGCCCGCTTCGCCTCGGCGTACATCGCAGCCTGAAGGCCGGCGATCCGCGCCAGCAACGCATCCGTGGCAACCGACAGGTCGGAGGGCAAGCCCGACGGGGCTTTGGCTTCGCTCCCCTTGAGCGAAACGCGGGTGCCGGGTGCTACGGGTGACGGCCGCATGCGCTGAAGACTATACCGCGATGCCCGCGAGCGGGAATTCCCATCATCTCATGCCCTTGAGGCGCATCTCGTTGCAGAGCCGCCCCTTGGTGCTGGTGATCCCATCCGCTCGCAGGTTGGTCCCCGCTGTTCCGGCACGACATCTTTAGTATGGCTAGGGGATGGACTACCCGAAGGGCCTTCACCACGAGGTGTCCGATGCCGGCGTCCGCGCGAATCACGAAGAGATTGCTCACGCACCTGTCCGGCACATTTGGCCTCGCACTGTCGCTCATCACGCTGGTAGCGTGCCACAACGGCGCCCAGCCCGAGACTGGCGACGATGACAACCAGGCCGTGGCCCAGACCACGCTCGAGGTCACGAACCAGTGGTTCGCGGACATGGACATCTATGTAGTCCAGACCGGCCAGCGCGTCCGGCTCGGCCTCGCAACCGGGAACTCCACCACGGATTTCGTCATCCCTCGCGCCGTCGTCAATGGGCCCGCGATCCGGCTGCGGTTCATAGCGAATCCGGTCGGTGGTACCCATTCCCCGGTGAGCGATGAGATCACAGTGAGCCCAGGCGACGCCGTCCAGCTCACTATCCCGCCCGGCTAGCGCCTGGGCGGCCGGTACGGCTACGACCCGCCGCTGCGCCGCGCCACGGTCCAGATGGTGTCCGCGTGGCCAGCAGAATCGATCACCACGTCTCGCACCCGCACGACCAGCCGGCCGGGATGCGCGAACATGGCGGCCAACGGGGACGGCTTCGACGCGGGCTCGTCGAATTGCCACACTTCCGCCGATGTCGTGCCGCCCGCGATCGGGTGCCGAACCTCCAGCTCCATCACCGCGGCTTCTCGCTGGTGCGTGCCCAGTCCCAGCATCACGCCGACTACCGTATCCGCGGAGTGGTTCGTGAGCGGCACGTGCAGGAGATAGGTCGTCTGCTTCCGCCCATGCGCCTTGCGCTCAATGGTCGGCGTGCCGACCTCCAGCGTCGCCGCAATCCGCTCCGCCGCCGACCGGTTGTTGATCGCCTGCCGCTCAGCCTGCGCCGTATTCACGATGTCGAGCGCGTTCGTGAGACCGCTCACCCCGACCACCCGCCACCGCCGCCCGGCTTGCCGCATCTCGATCGCGATCGGTACATCGACCTGCAATTCCCGATACTGCAGCGTCACGGCAATCTGCGCGCTCTCGTCGCTCACCACCGGCGGGCCAACAGCCGTTACATCGAAGTGCTCTTCACCCACGATGCTGGCGAGCGGCGGTAGCGCACACAACACCCGGACGACTCGCTCGGCGACCCCAACAGTATCAGGACGCTGGTTGATCAGCTCCACGCTGAGCGCCCGGTTGAGTCCCTCCGCCATCGCCAACTTGGCCGCCTGCACCTTCTGACCCTTCCCCCGGGCCTCAGCCACCCCGTCCATCCCGGCTATCGCCCCCAATCCTCGGCTGGCAATGAGCCAATCGGTGGTCTCATTCACCACTTGCTTGACGATACCGGTACCATCGGCATAATATGCTAGCTTGGTGCCGTTATGGTGTTCTATTGCTGTCTCTATCTGCCGGACGGCGTATGCGGGCGTTCCGGTGACCACTTTGCCAAGGTAGATCACGCCGCCGAGCCCTACGAGGGTGACGGCGGCGGCCACGAGGACGAACGACGGATGGCGAAGGACGCTCCAGATGCGTGGCCAGAGGACCGACGGTTTTTTCTTTTTTTTCGCCTTGGCGGCCTTCTTTACCGATTCGCGATCCGGGAAATCGGGCATCGTCGCGAAACGGGGAGGCGCCAGCGGCTCGGGTAGCGCCGCGGCTGCTCGCAGGGGACCCGACTCGGGCTCTGGTGCTGGTTTCTTGATTGGTGCTGTCGCCATGGAATCGTTCGCCCGGTGGTGTCGATGGGCAAACGATTGAACTCCGGGCCGGTCACCCCCCCGCGACTGCCGGGCGCCCGCAGCGGGCGTCCCGAAAGATGGGCGCAGAGGCGGCTGGGGTTGTGGCGGGCTACAACGGCTCAGGGGCGCGAAACCTTCGCGTCCGTCCGGCTGTAGTTCTAGGTACGACCTCTGAGGAACAGCGTTCGCCGGTCTCTGGGCGGCTCCAAACCGCCGCTGTCTGCACGGGACTCGCGCGGCTAGACTATTGTGGTTGGCTCCGATGGATCGAACGCGAAACCGAATCTTAGCCCGTCCGCCCGAGTGCCAGACCGCCGACTGCCTGGATCGTCCCCGCAACTGGTCGTGATCGTCGCATCCGCGAGACCCGGTGGCTGACGCCGCTGGCGCACCGGACGCCGGGCTAACGCCTGAGCAAGCGCTCACGGCCCGCGTCGCGCGCGTGCTCGCCCCCACGTACGATCTCGATCGCGAGATCGGACGCGGCGGGATGGGCATCGTGTATCGCGCGGTCGACCGCCGGCTCAAGCGCGCCGTAGCGGTCAAGGTGCTCCCGCCCGATCTCGCGTTCCGGGCCGACATCCGCAGCCGCTTCCTGCAGGAAGCCGAGACGTCGGCGCAGCTCTCGCACCCGAACATCGTTCCGATTTTCACGGTCGACGAGCGCGAGGGTCTCGTCTTCTTCGTGATGGCGTTCATCGATGGACAGACCCTCGCCCAGCGACTCAAGGCCACGCCCGGACCGATGCCGGTGCCCGATGCGTTGGCGATTCTCAGAGAGGTCGGCTCCGCACTCGCGTATGCCCATGCGCACGGCGTGATTCACCGCGACATCAAACCCGACAACATCCTGCTCGCCGCGGACGGATCGCGCGCGCTGGTCACCGATTTCGGCATCGCGCGGGCTGTCACGTCGAACAGCGACTCGCGTCTCACCGCGACCGGTGTCGCGATCGGCACTCCGGCGTACATGAGCCCCGAGCAGTGCTCCGGTGACAAGGAGGTCGACGGCCGCAGCGATCTCTATTCGCTGGGGGTCGTCGCGTACCAGATGCTCTGCGGCTCGCTGCCGTTCACTGGCGGCAACACCGCGACGCTGCTCGTGAAGCAGTTGTCGGAAACACCGGTTCCCCTGCGGCAATGCTGCCCGACCGTGCCGGAAGGAGTGGCGGCCGCGGTCATGCGTCTCCTGGCCAAGGATCCATCGGCGCGCTTCCCGGATGCCAACGCCTTCCTCGCGGCGCTGGATGCAGGTGCGGCAGCGGCGTCTGCGAGCGGCACGCCGCGACCCGCTGCGAGCGCAGGGTGGAGCCCAGGATGGAGCGCAGGGTCGGCACCATCGTGGAGTACTGCCTCGCCCCGGCCAGTCGCCCCGCCGATCGTGCCACCCTGGCAGACCACACCGGATCCGCGATTCGCGCCCCGTCAGCTCCCGCCTCTGCGCCCTCCCGGCGTAACGCTGCCGCCGCTCGCACCGCCGATCGACGTTCGGAATCGGGGTGCCATTCTCATTGCCGGGATCGGCGGCACCCCAGCCGAGGGCGGCGAGCGGCTCTCGAGGAGCGACCGGAAGGCCCTCCGCCGCGAACGCGAAGCGAGGCGCGACCAGATGCGACGCGATCGCGACAACGGGTTCCTCGACAGCGATCCCCGGATCGTGAAGATCCGGAAATTTCGCTCGATGGTCGTCTCGTACAGCGGCACGATGGTCTTCCTCGCCGGCATCAACCTGCTCACATCGCCGTCGTTCCCCTGGTGTCTTTTCCCGATTCTGGGAATGGGACTCAGTATCCACAAGGCCGCGGGACGCCTGTGGGCCGACGGCGTCTCGATGAGCGACGTGTTCGGCAAACGGGCGCGGGAGGCATTGGCGCACGGCATGATGCCGCCGTCGAGCCTCTATGCGGGAGGGGCCGCACCGGGCGTGGTCGCATCGGGATACCCCGGCGAAACCGCCGACGCACTCGCCAACGCGTCGGCAGCCCGGCTCGCACCGCCCGCTGTACTGGCGGGGCCGTATGGGGCCGCGGTGCGACGCGCGGCGCTCGACCGCGACCGCATCCACGAGCTCGTGGACCACCTCGACGAGACCCGCCGCGAGATGGCTCCCAATGCCCGGGCGGCCGCCGACGGCTTGGCCGATCAGGTCGGGGGACTCGCGATGGCGCTCCATCGCATCGACGTCGAGATGCCCGTTGCGCAGCAGCCAGCGCTCGCGGAGCGGCGGGATGAGATGGTCGCGCAGCTCGACCGGGCAGGGCTTACCCTCCAGACCCTCTATCTCGACCTGCTCCGGCTCCGGATGTCGGATTCAGGGTCCGCCGCCGACACCCTGGCGACAGCCACGGAACAGGCGTCCGCGCTCTCGAGGGACATTGGGTACGTGCTGGGCGCGGCGGACGAGCTCCGGTCCATCGACAGCACCGGCCGGCCGAAGTAGCCCCTGCCCCACGGCGCGTGGCGCCCTTGTTGCCCTCACTTCGTTCGCCCCTCGTGCACGGGGGTACCCTGCACCCGACGACCCGCCGACCCCAAGCTCAAGCAGAATCGCCGCTTCATGCGTAAACGTCATGTGCACATAGCTGAATCGCCCCTCCTCGGCGGGCCCTCTACCCGGCGCGCCGGCGCGGTCTTGCCGCGTCTGATGGCCGCCCTCGCGGCTGGCCTCGCCCTGGCTGCTGCCGCCGGCTGCATTCACAACCCGCCAGACGTGGACGGGAAACCGAGCGCGCCGACATCGCCCAGTTCGTTCTGGCAGCCGCCGAAGCGCGCGATCACGCGCGACTCGGTGCCCCAGGTCGCCATCCCGCCGGACATCGCCGATCGCGTCGCGCATCTCACTCTCCCGGATGTGGTCGACATCGCGCTCGGCAACAATCCCCAGACGCGCCAGTCGTACTCACAGGCCCGCGCCGCGGGCGCGACCATCGGCGCCGCGTTCGGTAAGTACCTCCCGCAGGTCTCCCTGGACGGCACCGCCGCGCGCGAGGGCTCCTCGTCGTCCGGCTCCGCGCCGCTGACGGGCGGCACTGGGTCGACCGGATCCGGTAGCACAGGATCGGGAAGCGGCAGCAGCGGCTCCGGCAGCGGCACCGTGATCAAGGGAGGCGGGTACCACTCGCTGTTCGAGCCCAGCGCAACCGTGTCGTGGCTGCTCTTCGACTTCGAGGAAAGCTCGTCGCTCGAGGTAGCTCGCCAGACGACGTTCGCGGCATCCTATACGCACAACGCGACTGTCCAGGCCGTGGTCCTTGCGGTCGAACAAGCCTACTTCAGCTACAACTCCGCGAAGGCGGTGCGCGACGCGGACGCCGAGACGGTGCGCGAAGACAGCGCCAACCTCGCCGCCGCGAACGCCCGCCACACGGCGGGCGTGGCGACCATCTCGGACATACTGCAGGCGAAGACGACGCTCTCCCAGGCGGAGCTGACGATCGAGACCGATGAAGGAACGGTCCAGACCACGCGCGGCGCGCTCGCCGTGGCGATGGGCTTCCCCGCCAATGTCCCATACGACATCGCGCCCGAGCCGCCCAACATTCCGGTGCAGGGCATCACCGAGTCGGTCGATAGCCTCGTGCAGGTCGCGGTGCGCTCGCGCCCCGATCTCGCATCGTTCCGCGCCCAGGCCCTCGAGGCCCAAGCCAACATCGGCGTCGTGAAGGGACAGGGACTTCCGAGCTTTTTCGCCAGCGGCACCGCGAGCCGCACGATTTTCGACGACCCGGCGCTCAACGGCAACACGTACTCCGCCCAGGTCGGCGTGTCGATTCCCATTTTTCAGGGCTTCCAGAACTCCTACAACGTGCTGCAGGCACGCGAGCTGGCGAATGCGAGCGCCGCCAATAGCGAGTTCCAGCGCGATCAGGTGGTCTATCAGGTGTTCACGTCGTTCTACAACCTGCGGACGGCCACCTCGCGCGTGAAATCGGCGGACGATCTGCTGTCCAGCGCGCAGGAGTCCTACAACGTCGAGACCGACAAGTACAAGCAGGGCATCGGCAGTATCCTCGATCTCCTCACCGCTCAGGCCGCGCTCGCAAGCGCCCGTTCCCAGCAGGCCGCGGCGCGCTGGACATGGTATTCGGACCTCGCGCAACTTTCGCACGACGCCGGAGTTCTCGGCCTTCACGGCGAGACCCGCCTCCACATGACGGGCGATTCAGCGACGACCCAACCATCACGATGACTACACGACACGCGTTCTCGGGCCGGCACGCCGCCCCGCTTCTCATCGCCGCCGCGGCGCTCGCCGGCGCCTCGTGCACGGGCAAAAAAGGCCCGCCACCCAAGCAGGCGATTCCGGTGGCGACGACCATCGTGCGCCGCGCCCCCGTCCCGATCACGATCCTGGCCAACGGCGCCGTGTCGCCGATGCAGACGGCCAACGTGTCGTCGCAGGTGGATGGCATCATCACGCGCGTCAACTTCCAGGAAGGACAGGACGTCCAGAAGGGCCAAGTGCTCTTCCAGATCGATGCCCGTCCGTACGAGGCCGCGTACAACCAGGCGAGAGCCAACCTGACGCGCGATAGCGCGTCCGCCGCCTACGCGGCGATCGAGGCGGTGCGCTACGACTCGCTGGTCCGCAAGGATTACGTCACCAAGGAACAGGCTGGCCAGGAAGAGGCCACGGCCGCCGCCGCCGCAGCCACAGTCCAGTCGGACGCCGCTCTGCTCGCCAGCGCGAAGTTCAACCTCGACAACACCACCGTCCGAGCACCCATCGCCGGACGCACCGGCAACCTTCTCGTCCGGACCGGCAACCTGGTGCACGGAGCCGCCGCGACACCGCTCGTGCTGATCAACCAGATCCACCCGATTCTGGTGCAGTTCGCGGTGCCGGCGATCAATCTCCCCGACATTCAGAAGTACTCGGCCAGGGGCGCGCTCGCCGTGACGGTCTACCAGGTCGCGACGCCGACCGCCACCGCTCCGCCCGGGAGCACGCCGCCAGCGGCGGACCCGGGCGGCGACGCTGCGCCGGGCACGGCTGTCGCTCCCGCGGCGAGCGGCCAATCGTCGCGTGGCGGAGGCCGCCACCGCGGCGGAGCAGCGGGCAGCGGCACGGCGCCGGCGGCAAACGGCCCCCCCAATCTCGCAGGTGCCCCCACGCCCGCCGCGGGCGCCTCGGGACAAACCGCGGCTGGCCAGGATCCCAGCGCGGCCGCGAATGCGAACACCGGAGCAACCGACAGCGGCAATGGGGCATCCAACTCCACGGATGATGGCTCCTCGGCCGGCGGGCCGCCCGGCGGCGGCGTCTACGGTGCGGCAACCGACGTCGTGCCCACCGGACCGGGAGTCGCCGGCGCGCTGTCATTCGTGAACAACGCGATCGACACGACGACGGGGACGGTGCTGCTCAAGGCGACGTTCGACAACCCCAAGAGCGAGCTCTGGCCGGGCGAGTACGTCGCCACCGTGCTCCGTCTCTACATCCAGCAGGACGCGATCGTGGTACCGCCGCAGGCCGTCATGACGGGACAGCAAGGCACCTATGTGTTCGTCGTGGACACGAAAACGAACACCGCGCAGCAGCGGCCAGTCGTGATCCAGCGCTCGACCGATTCGCTGGATGTCATCAGCAGCGGCCTGTCGGAAGGAGAGCACGTCGTGACGGATGGCCAGTCCCGGCTCCAGAACGGTGCCCAGGTGAACGTGCGCGCCCTGACCAACACCAGCGGCGCCGCACCATCCACTGCTGGCAAGTCCGTCACCGCGGGACATCCGCGGACGACGAACTGACCGGGCCTGCCGGACTCGTCCGACAGCGCACCGCCGATGAACTGCGGATGAATTTCCGATGAACTTCACCGCGATTTTCATCCGCCGCCCGATCATGACCACGCTGGTCATGACGGGGATCTTCCTGTTCGGCGCCATCTCGTACACGAAGCTGTCGGTCAGTGACCTGCCCACGGTGGACTTTCCGACGATCTCGGTGTACGCCAGTCTGCCGGGCGCCAGTCCGGAGACCATGGCCGCGACGGTCGCCACCCCGCTCGAGAAATCGTTCTCCAGCATCGCGGGGATCGACAACATCACGTCGTCGAGCTCCCAGAGCTCGACCTCCGTCACGATTCAGTTCTCGCTCGACCGGGACATCGACGCGGCCGCCCAGGACGTCAACGCGGCCATCTCCGCCGCGCTGATCAATCTCCCGACCAACATCATCCCGCCGTCCTACCGCAAGCAGAACCCGGCCGCCGCGCCGATCCTGTTCTTCGCACTGACGTCCCACGATCTCCCGCTCTCGACGCTGGACGAATACGGCGAGACCACCATCGCGCAGCGGCTGTCCATGGTCACCGGCGTCGCCCAGGTGTCGGTCTACGGCTCGCACAAGTACGCGGTCCGGATCCAGGTCGATCCAAAACAACTGGCGGCGCGCGGCTTGGGCGTCACTCAGGTCGCGAGCGCGGTCAACAGCCAGAACGTGATGCTGCCGACGGGCGTGATTTACGGGCCGCGGCAAACGCTCACGGTCATGGCCACGGGCCAGCTCTCCGATGCCGCGCAGTTCCGCGACATGGTCGTCGCGTATCACAACGGCGCCCCGGTCCACCTCGGCGACCTCGGCAACGTCCTCGACGATGTGCAGAACAACAAAGGCGCCGCATGGTTCTGGGAGGGACGCAATCTCGACCTGTCGGTGATCCTCGCGGTGACGCGCCAGCCCGGCACCAATACCGTGGCCGTCACCAATGCCGTGAAGGCGGAGCTCGCCAATATCGAGAAGGAGCTGCCGACGACGGTGAAGGTCAACACACTCTACGACCGGTCCATCTCGATCGATCGCGCGGTCAGCGACACGAAGTTCTCGCTCGAATTGGCGCTCGTGCTCGTCGTCGTCGTGATCTTCCTGTTCCTCCGCAACCTGACCGCCACGATCATTCCGAGTCTCGCGCTG